>Ga0307511_10006914_pt1 | contig 11433 bp, 4 predicted proteins | sample 13_EM_MG_FD_200266 | JGI IMG/M metagenome (GOLD analysis project Ga0307511, IMG submission 200266) | Populus trichocarpa ectomycorrhiza microbial communities from riparian zone in the Pacific Northwest, United States - 13_EM | ecosystem: Host-associated > Plants > Roots > Unclassified | place...
TAATAATATTAGAATATTATTGTGGTCGCCAGATTGGTGAATGGGCCGGTCATTAGCGCCATTGGTGTATGGGCCGGCCCAACCAGCAGTAGCGTCCCATTGCTGACTGGGCCGTATTGCTGAATGGGTCAGAACATTGACACGATTACAAACTGCAAGAATTTTATACGTAATCGGCGTATGTGGTACGCTAATTGTGGGTTGGCTTTGTGTATGGAAGCATACTACCATTTCATTAACTGAAATAGTAGTAGAGCAGTGGCAGTACTGCTGCATCACAAGCTATCTAGCAGGGGGTGCTGGTTCTAACTTGAATGGAATTTTGTTTCACAGATTTGAAGAACATGAGGGAATTGATTAAATCGATATTTGGACATAAATGCATTGTTCTAGCATGTCGAGCCTAACTTCCTACTGATCCCAAGGTTACTAGATCCCAAAGTCTTGAATACGAGGGAGTCAAAGTTCCAATCACAATCAAGATCCTAAAAATACCGCACGATCAGCTGTAGTGAGGGGTGATCAGCGTTGCTTGCTGTGGAGTTGCAAGAACAGATTGACGGTGCCGAAGGGTATTAAGGTTGGTAGCCCAACAAATAGAACCTAATGTCCCCTCGTCCCGTAAGTTAACCGAGGCGCACTCTCAGAACGGCACTCCTCCAGAGCTGCTTTGGAACCCTACCAGATTATCGACCAATACTACTGCTCTGGGACTCCAGAACCACTCCATCCTAATCCACTGACAAGCTCCCATGGTGTGGAATGAACTTGGGTAAAGTCCTGGAAGTATTTCCAGCCTCCGGAAGATGCAAGTATTAAAGCTCTTTGTTAGGAGCTTCAATCCCTCGCTTGGTAGTTCCGTTACCCTGAGCTAGATTTTGATCTTAAATTATAACAACCTGAGTTAATTGGGCTATTTTATTGGTGCAAATTAAGCTCCGACGAAGCGAATACCTACAATTCTTGAGATCCTGACCATAGATATTTTCTTGGCCCACAAAACTAGGCGATCTGAGAACTGGTCCCACTGGAGCGCATACCTAGCAGTTGCCTTCAGCGTTCGTACCACCTTTTCCAGCTAATGCGATGGGCCTGGATAATCTGACAAGCTTATAGCCGGTTGCTAGTAGCCCATTGGGTTCTAGGCTAGCAGTTGCCCATCTTGGGGTGTCTTAGATGGAAGTATGGATATAACTAAATGGCGTGCTAGCAGCAGGCAGTTGTGGGGTAATACTTTGAGTAACACGGGAATAGCTTTAGAATAAAATCGAGTCACATTTCTTTTTTTTTTACGACGATTCCTAGAGCCTTGGTCGAACACTGTTACCCTGAGCTCGCCCGATTTTAAGAGTGGCAGACTTGGAACGGTGAAGATGCACACAGAATAACCCGGAAAAACCAGTCCTAGGCGCTATACGCTTCTATTTATTGCTTGAGAGGTACCATGTATATTATTAGAGTGTGTATTTTACAGAAGTAAACAATGGCTTCTGCTACCAAGTTAACGATGAAAAATAGACCTGTAGTCTACACCTAGAGTCCCAGATCTCCCCGCTCATATGAAATTGACAATAATGTGCCCCCTAAAAACTATACCAATCCCGAATATTCCGAAAGCACAGCCTAGAAACCCCGCCGAAAATAAAACTGCGCCGATGAATTTGAGTCACCTACCCGCCGGAAGAAAGAAAGGAAAAAAATATTTAGTACACAATACTTTTCCATCTCTTCACTTCGGTTAAAAGTCCTTCCTCCCCACCAGATGTCCCATGACTGGATTAGTTCCGACTTCAATAAATCCCCGCCCCTCCTGATGTCCAATGACACAGGGCCTTTACCATTTCCTTCGTTTTTTTGCTGAAATGTTGAGAAGCGCGCAGCCATATCCATCTCCGACTCTCGACGCATCAGGTGGTAGGGAGATTCTCCCATTTAGTCAGTGGAGACTTGATCTTGACGTACTAGGAGTGTTTCACTTGCTTTATCAGACCCCCCTCGATCTACCTGAGTAAGGAGGGCCGTGAGTGGGCCATCTAGTATTAGTCTGCGCTTAGTCCTCCACTGCGCACCAAAATACCAAATGAGGCCAGACAATGGAATAAACATGTTGATGATGAACCATCCCCACACCCGGAACATGTTGACAGAAGCACGAAGGCGAGGTTGTGCCTTGGAGACAAACAATCTGGGTTGAGCATCTTGAAAGGGCCGCAGAATACCCCATGAAGCGAGATATGATTGATAAATGAGTGTTTCCACATAACCTTGTAAATTGTCCCAGGTAGGAATCTGGGATGTGTTGGTAATGGACACAAGGGTCATCACATCAGGGAGCAGAACCATTGCAGGCCTCACCCAGGACTCTGGTTTGAAGTCTGCTTTGGATAACATGCGAGATGTGGAGCCACTGCTTTGCAATGTGTAAGAGCTGATGAACTCGGCTTTCTTGAAATTTACCACTCCAGCAGTAACTTCCACAGTTGCGTATGCATAACACAAAAACGTACCTGGCTCTTTGTCTTGTCCGGACCAAGTGGAGTTCGGGGGTAATAACGTTGCGATTGAGCCATAGATTGTAGTATTCTCGAGTGCTTCCACCTCGCAGTTATTTGAGACATCGAGTAGAATTAGTAGCGACAAGGAACGGTGAAAGATTTCGGGTTTCGGAAACTCGATAGGCGGCACCACAAACTTCCCCTTGGGGTGATTTTTAGGTAAATATAGGTCTTGAAGCGTCGGCTGTTGGGGATCAAAAAGAATCGCAGCACCAGGTATGGGGTAATCCAAGAGCTTTGAGTTGAATATGCTAAACCGACTGTTGGCCCCTACGTCACCTGTCATCTTCTCGATCGCCTCGGGTGGTCTCTGCCAGCGGATATTTCCAATTAATATACACGGCAGGTCGCTTCCATAGACAGTGGAATTGACAGGAATGGGTTCAGATGTATATGTATATGCAACTCGCTGTCGGCAGAGAGCTCCAGGGTGTGCTTTATCCTTTGGGGAGACACCAGACTCCCCTGCCGCTTCCCACATTGTGCTTGCTAGACCAGCCCCCTTGATAGGCAATGCCTTCATAAAGTCCGGCATTGAGACCAACGCTGTCCAATCAAGTCGGTCGACCACCCCCGGTATATCGATATTGCTGACATTGCTAACTGATTCAGGGAATCTCCTCACCAAGTCTGAGTCAACTGAATCACCATTGCGCCCACGGAAATCAATATCCACCACCTCCTTCTCCACCCATTGCCTGGACGTAGACCAACCGACTGCACCAGTGACAAGTGGGCCAATGAATGGCTGTGGAAACAACAAGAGTATCACACTTATGACCACCCATCCTACCCTGGTCTTTGGCCTAGAAAATGGGATGCGAAAAGCCATCATATTGCTGAGTTGGGACAGTTTAACTTTGCCCTCTTCCATCAGCATAAATGCACATCTCCAGACAGTGACAGCCGTCCAACCGGAGACGCAAATCCGCACAACAACCAGAGCGGCCGAAAGAATAGTAGTGACCTCACTGACTCTTAATCTATAGCGCGTGGTACCTAGTTCCCAGGGCTTCCCAGCAGCATTGTCAAGGGCCATGTATCCGTCGAGGTGTCGAGTCATGACTAGGGCGATAGCAATGCACAGGAATAGATGCGCGACCAACATCCACCATACCCGAACCACTTCGGGGATCTGGAGCCCGCTCCTAGGATGGGATTCCTGTGTTCTAGGGTATGTGGGGGCTGGAGTTTGTACCATTGTGGGTGGCGTTGCAAATGTGTTCGATGGGGTTCTGTCACTCTCATGTGCCACCTGTACCTGGGTATCTGCCATGGCGGAAGGTTCAGCGTTGTATCGAATTGCCGGTGGGGTCGTCAAGGGGGAGGTTCGAATATTGTATCGGATTGCCGACAGCGCCTTCAAGGAGGCACGCGCGTAATATACGTTCTTGCAGCAACCGGCTCAGAGGGAACGGGTAGATATATATATCCAGTCTGTATATGTATTAGCTCTGCGCAATGTGGCTGTAGCTCACAAGGAAGACAAACCGTATTGGCTAGCAACACAGTTGGGAGCACAGTTGCCAGTATCGTGCTTTGCCGTTGGTATCCGTATAGTTCTGAATTTTTAAGCAAACTCTTTACAGGCGGGAGCCTTATATATAGCTTTAATCACACGCTGCCTATCCAGGCTTCCTGTATGTATTTAACCATGTCGGAGAATTCATGCACGGACTCTGTAGTGATATTGGTCAATCCCACCTCCTGCGAGTTTTGCAGGCCGTATGTCCAATCATAATTGTAAACTTGAGTATATAAGGTATTTTCACCATTTGAACTCATCTGATTAGCTCGCGCTCAATATGAATCGTTCGTTGGTCGATGTAATGGTCTGATTCCTCGAAAGTCAAGAAGGAGGCATTCTGCTGCTTTTCTAGAAAATTAAACCAATGCCCTTCCGACCGGTCGCTTGCGTCATGGACGATTCGTCGCTAAGCGCGCGAATAGAATTGCATACATGCATGGCGTACGCATGACTACGTAAAGTAGAGGTTTATTTACAATTCTTGACCGATGTATTTGAACAGATGCCGATCCTGTGCGTTGTTGTATCATGCAAACCCGCTAAAGTATCTCTGCACCGACTACTTGGAATATCGGGCCTAAATTCCAAGCAATTTGGTTTGCCTTCGGCATATTAAGACATGAAGATGGCTTGCAAGGCTGACTTGTTGTTGTAGAATTCAATCCTGTCCATTGACTACTTAGTAACGTCACTCCATAGCCGCCTTATAGACCTGAATTGGAACGCAGCCTGATAGATTGAGTTAGCAGGAATAAAAGTCCTGTAGCCGTAGCTTTATGAGTACCTACCCAGACAGATAGGTACTGTATGTCTCAATAATTTTATATTAGTTGAAGGTCACTGTGTAGGACCACTGGACACACGTCTCCTTGCATCATCTGCTTTTAAATTTGCTGCTTGTGTCCCCAGCCAGTTACAATGTCAGTGTGCATCCGGGAACTATCGTGAGAATGGCAAATACTTATAATCTGGCAAATGACCGAACCCCATGCCATAACCACCAAACCCCAATTGTGGCCCCACAATGAATCCAAGTCACACACATACTAACACCATTACTGAAAGTCTCTACCAGCTGCGCCTCAAGAATTCTTAAATGAACAGAAAGGTATATGTATATTCATGTGGAGGTCTAGAAGAATAAAGCGCTATGTTTCTCATATAGTATTTATATACATTACTTGCTGGTAATGCATACATGAAGCCTGAAGGGTCGCCCTGTACTGTGGCCAGCTCCATGGCATCAAAATTTCAATGACCATCTTAAGTGCAGGTACTTGCCACATCAAAAGAATTAATTTGAAATATACGTTGATTATATGGTATTCACAGTCCGTTGCACCGCTAGTAAACGTCTGGTACTGGGCTTATATTTAGAGAGGTAGCGCTGTTCTTTGGTTGATGTAATCGAGGAAAATTAGGCTTATGTATACCTTCACTAAACGTGCGAATAGAACTGCATACATGCGCGGCATCGGTACGCATGACTTCGGAAAGAGAAACCTTATTTAAAGTTCTTAAGTATGCATGACGCTCATTATGATCGACACTGCAAACCTGTCGTAACATGTGGTTTTCAGCTGAATGCTTACCACATGAACCCCTGGAATCAATTCTTGTTATAGTCTGCATTGCATGTCGCACAGCGCCACGGATTATTCTATTGTTCTTAACAATGAGAACAATAGTATTTATCCACGGTGGGTGGGTGTCTCACCGGGTCCAGGGATAACCTACCAAATGACCGAACATAACTCAACTCACTTCCAATCAGTCCAAGTCACACCTACTAACGTCATAACTGCCCAATGACTGAGCATCTGTATGAGACTGCCTCCGAAGAATTCTTGAGAATGGAAGTACATGTAGTTTATATCACATACAGACCTCTGGCTCGTATTATTGCACAAACTCTATACATTATGCGGTGCAGTGACTGTAGATGTGTATTCATGCGGGAAATCTAGATGAATGTTGGGCTAATTAAGCTCTGGTACGTAGCACGGTGATGTAGGGATTAGGGCGTAGCCCTGGACTGCTATGTGGTACCATAGCTCCGAAATAGAAGTATTTGCATCTCTGGTATGTATCAAGATCGATATACCTATATCACCCCAGGAAGAGCCCCCTACTAGTAATACACAATAGGCAAACCAGCAGAGTGTTCTTCGGAGGAGTAAATATATCGTCCTCCGAGCTAGTCTCGAACTTAATAATTATGCTTGGGGCTCCAATGAGGTGGCTGAGCTGACACAGTTTTAAATTCTTTGGTGACAGGATATGCTGCTATGCTATATAAAACTTCATTGTTTTAAGCTGGTGAACTTGGTCACGTCATCGGTTGACCACTGTGGTAAATTTCGGCGATTGCGGGGAGTGAGGGTTCACGCAGGGGGAAATACGGGGAGTCGAGCGGAGAAGGAAAGTACAATAGCTTCAAATGTGACTCCCCGCAGTATACTCCAATCCGAATGCTTATAGACCCTTCGCTAAAATGTGTCCACTCAACACCATGGATTGAAGTATCATTACTTCTTCGCAGTATTGCAGGGCGACAATAAAAGTCGGTATTGGTAAGGTCAACATGAGCAATACGCTACGGAAGCGTGGTAAAAGTAGCAATATACATTACCCAACTTGATATATATTTATCAGTACCAATCTCGTCATGGTGGTGACTTTGCACACTTACTACGTCACAGTGGAGACCACTATGTAGAGCTCTGGCGTTTGACGATAACCTGCAAAGCCTTGGCGCTTGCAAGCGTTTATTTAGCGATAATAGGGTCCGAAGTCGACACGGCTCAAGCTGACTTCTGTGTAGGAATCGCTTTACAATTGGGATAATTTGAGACTGCTTAGCTTAGTACTTAATACTTGTGGCCCAAACTGTGTTCATGGTTGACATACTGCTTCCACAATCGATGGAACTAGTCAGCTAACCGGCTGGCTAGTCTAGGTGCGGCGGTCAAAACGATATGTATTCAAGGTTCTAACTGGATACATGTCTCCTTGCATCCTGTCTGCATTTTCAAATCTGCTACGTATAACCTACACGTGATCCTCAACCAGTGACTGCAGCTGCAGCACAGCACACAATTATAGCCTAGCGGATGGTCGAACCCCATGACATAACCTCTTGAGTCCATTCTCTAGCTTCACAATGACTGTAATTAATGTTATGCCTAATGCCCCATTACGGAAATCCTTAAATGGGCTGGCAGATACATGAATATCATATACAAGCTTCCGAGTTGTATTATTGCTCGTATACATAATTATGACAGCAGATGTGATTCATGTGGGGGATCTAAACGAAATATAAGAATGTGAAATTCGTCATATTTTTCTTATGCTATCTGGAGATGCGTGCGTGAAAGCTGTCAGTTGCGCCACTCATAACGTCTAGAATTAGGTTTACATTCAGAGTACCAATGTGAGTGTTTGGGTGCAGCTCTAGAGGGTGTGTGATAGTGCGAATGGTCCCAAAATAGAGTATTTGCATATCTGGAATGTATCAGGATCAATAACATTTCAGGGGTACCCTATTATGCAGCAGGCAATATTGAGTATTTTAGAGGGAGAGTAAATATATCATCTTATGATCTAGATTGTCTCGGACTCAATAATTATGCTTAACGCTACAATAAGACCTAAGCTCGTAAATTTGGCAGCATATCTCTGAAGCGCATTTCCGGAGAAGCCTACATTCTACCATACTATCTAGACCCGGAGCTTCTTTTGCATGAACCTAAGTACGTGATTGGTGGACCATCTTAAGAAGAGGACAGGAAGAAATATCTCCAATTGACAGTAACCTCGTGATTGTCCAGGCGGCTGCTTGCCTATCCAGATGTGATCGGTGAGGAGCGTCAACGAGCTTTCTTTCCGCCCTCTACTCTAAATGTTGGATTTTCTGTATAACGTAGTCAGACCAAGCGCGTGATGAACTCTCTAGCCCCATTCAATTGTGAGTTACTCTCTAAAGCTTGCTTGCTAAGTGCTTGGTATATTCACCACCCGAAAACGTACGTCGCGGGATGGAGGATTTGACCTTCTGAAGCCAGTATTACCTGTTTGTGGAAGAAACCTTCCAGGCCCCGGATGTGAGCTATTACTCACTTCAGCAGAGGTAGGTTTAGTGCTATCCAGGAGTGAGCTATACTGTAGTTCGCCATCATCATTCAGTTCAGCCAAAATAGGGTTCCTTCGGGTAACTCGTCCTCCACTGCAAAATTACAGAGTCAATAATAGGGATCTGATCTGTTCGATCATGGTTTTGGGACCAAATCACTCTAGGTTGTTGTAAATTCCCGTTAATCGGGGGTCATCAAGGTTTGGGATTTTAACGTCAATCCCCATTTATTCATAATGGATGATGATGATGCTTAATTATATGGAAGATTGTAAACAATATTGAAACGAAAGATTTAGATCATACTTTATCAAATCACCTCGATCAAAGGGGGTGATTAAGGTGTGCCAATTGTGAGTCGTGGCTTCAGTGCTTCGCAGGATCTTGGTGCTTGCAGTGCTTTCGATGTGGGATGATAATGAGCAAATCCGCAAGGTTGACACAAGTCACGTGGCTCGCCTGGCACGAACTCCGCGGGCTTGAATATATTGCACCACTCAAAACAATTTCATCTGACTGATATTTATCGTTATGATAAAGGTGATCACAAACCATGTACCGGTAATTGAATACCACTAATACAATGCTTGAGACCCGGAGGCTACTCCCTAGTACATACTGTAATACATGTACTAGTACCGTATTTGTGATCGTGTACACGCCTTGATATGGAATATAGCATTGACGTGCATAGTGCTTTATTTAGTAATCATTCTAGCATTAGTACACAAGCGCCTAAGTATTCATTTTGCTTGATTGACTAGTCAGCATTACCCTGAACTAATTTTTCCCTCCGAGCCGGTAAATTAAATGACTTGCAGCAGGAATTGGACTATTATGCCGCCGTGTGCGATTGATGCTCTAGGACTAAGCAGGCTTTTCCGGCAAAGCAACGGCTGATTGCTTGTCCGGTGCCAACAGCTGCGGGCCAGTAAATGCCTTTTACGATTTGGTGCCCCCCTCTTTTTTTAAGGTGCGGTAGAAGTGGAGGGGATCTATAGGTAGTAGATATATAGCCCATTTGTATATGATGTATCAGGTGGAACTTTCAACGTCAATAACTCAACGATTGTTGCTCTGATTGCTCTTGGAATTTGCATAGACTTTGAAAATGTGGATATCTAGGTATCCTCCTACTGAGTGCCTGTATGTTTCACAATTGGGACTATTGGAGCTGTGGTAGTGCCAAAACGATACTGTATACCTAGAATGTAGCTGCTGCATGGGAGTCTTATCACCTACGGCCACTGGAGCACCCCAGGGTATTCTGAAACCATCCCCTGAAGTTCCATGAGATTTGGAACGAAGTTTGTGGAGGTATTGTTGTGCTAAGGGCGATTGCTGAATCCTTGTCGTAAGCTGCGCCCCCGCCACATACAGCACGGGGGATCTGACTTGGTGCCATTGTGTTTGGTGTTGCGAATGTTGCGAATGTGTTTGCAGCCGGTGAGGCTCTCTCCCTCATCTACCATCTGTCCCTGGAGACCCGCCATGGGGGAAGAGGTGTATAGTTGGCCGGAGGGGGTTTTCATGGGGAACACGCATAATTACGTCTTTGTAGGAACCGATTAAGGGACCGGAATAATATGTACCTGTATGTGTGTTAGCTCTGTACAAAGCGGCTTTATGCTATCAGCTCAAACAGTTGGAAGGTGTAGAATTGTAGAGTACCTGTTATGCTTATAGGTATAATTCAGATGTTAATGTAAATTTTAAGTAGCTCTTTAAACGAGGAGCTTCAAATATAGCTATCTGACGCTGCCTATCCAAGCTATCGGTAGTTATTTGAATTTTACAATTGGACGGGCTCTTGAAGCATGCCAGGGAATGCCTATGTGGAATCCCGCAATGCGATTGGCTACTCCCACCTCCTGCTAGGGTATATCCGGTGACACGTTTGAACTTTATCATGTAAGGGATTTTCACCACGAAACCAGGTCCGAGCTCAATATGAACCGTTCGTTGGTCAATGTAATGATGAGTGACCTCGCTAAATGTGTGAATAGAGAGTACCGGTACTCTATCTACCTACAGTTTGTTAGATTATGATCGACACCCCACACAACTGATATGCTCGAATTGATGTTGATCCTGTGAAGTTGCATCTCACAAATTCACTCATAAGCCATAAGTAGGTACTCGGTACAACAATAAATTACTGTCTTGCATGCAGTGTGCAGAAAAAATTTATTAATTTATTGGCCAGTCCACCAGAATTCAGTTGATAATTGGAAACTGCAACGCATACACAACAATAGTTCATTGCTGTACCCGTTAGACTTGGCAATACAGACTACCCTTATTTCATGTCTAAATAGTATGTCAACTATACTACCGTTGGTTTTGACTATAGTTAGGTAAATCCTGCTGCACGTGAAGTAAACATTCAGGAATATGTATTGACACGATCACAAACTGCAAGAATTTTATACGTAATCGGCGTATGTGGTACGCTAATTGTATGTTGGCTTTGTGTATGGAAGCATACTACCATTTCATTAACTGAAATAGTAGTAGAGCAGTGGTAGTACAAGCTATCTTGCAGGGGGTGCTGGTTCTAACTTGAATGGAATTTTGTTTCACAGATTTGAAGAACATGAGGGAATTGATCAAATCAGTGCTTGGACATAAATGCATTGTTCTAGCATGTCGAGCCTAACTGTCTACTGACCCCAAGGTTAGATCCCAAAAGTCTTGAATACGAGGGAGTCGTAAAGTTCCAATCAAAATCAAGATTCTGAAAATACCTCAAGATCAGCTGTAGTGAGGGGTGATCAGCGCTGCTGCTGTGGAGTTGCAAGAACAGATTGACGGTGCCGAAGGGTATAAAGGTTGGTAGCCCAGCAAATAGAATCCAATGGTCCCTCGTCCCGTAAGTTAACCGAGGCGCGATCTCAGAACGGCACTCCTCCAGAGCTGCTTTGGAGCCCACCAGATTACCGAGAATGCCACTTTTGGACCTCCCAACACTACTGCTCAGGGACTCCAGAACCGCTCCATTCTGATCCCCTGACAATCTCCCATGGTGTGGAATGAACTTGGGTAAAGTTCTGGAAGTATTCTATCCTCGGAAAGTACCACTTGAAATATGCATTATCTAACCACCGGAAGAAAGGAAGAAATATTTCGTACACAATACTTTTCCATCTCTTCACTTCGGTTAAAAGTCCTTCCTCCCCACCAGATGACCCATGACTGGATTAGTGCCGTCTTCA
>Ga0307511_10006917_pt1 | contig 11430 bp, 6 predicted proteins | sample 13_EM_MG_FD_200266 | JGI IMG/M metagenome (GOLD analysis project Ga0307511, IMG submission 200266) | Populus trichocarpa ectomycorrhiza microbial communities from riparian zone in the Pacific Northwest, United States - 13_EM | ecosystem: Host-associated > Plants > Roots > Unclassified | place...
GGTGCTAGGATCATTACCCTCGTCTTTGTTTTCGTCTTCGCCCAAGTAAGCTTTCTTCCTCCTACCCGCTTAATCCATTTCTAAAGTTTGCAAAATAGTGCGAAGGTAATTATAATTACCTTCGCACTGTGCAGAGCACGCGTGACTTGGTTCACGCATGCCCGCTGCTAGGGTCGGTTACTGGTCTGAACCAGTAACTAGGCCAGGTCAGATGGGTCCAACCCGACGCACGGCAGGGCTAGACCCAGCCCAAAAAAAAAAGAAAAAAAGTTTGTTGGGTTTGGGCTTTAGGCCCATCCAGCCCAAATTGTATTTGTTAAAAGTGTGTTTGGTAAAACATACCCTTATGCATTGACCATAATTTTTATGCTCATTCCAGTTTGATATTTGGCCAAACAAATCTCTTTTCGATATTAGAAAATTCCAAAGATATTTGGGGATCTTCGTTAATTTATTTGTGGGCTCCTCGCGCTTTTTTTATTTTTTTTCTTTGTGTTTTGAATTTTTTCTGTCATGTGCTCAATTTGTGGACCAGTACTGTTAAACACAAAATTTGTTGTGCAATGTCTCTGTTATTTCCGTCTAAAAAAGGCAAATGATAATAAAGGGTAAACAAGAAGAAAATGGCCTAGAAAATTCTCTTTGAAATTCATTTTTTTTGCAAAATTATTCACTAACGCCAGAGTCAGGAATATCGTAATTTTTTAGGTTTGTGTGATATTTACCAACGCTAGATTTGGAAATATTCATAGGAATTGTTCACTAACATCAAAGTCATGAACATAATAGGAAGAATAAAAAGAAAAGAAAAAGGAGAACAAATTCTTAACAATTTTAGACAAAACCAGCAATGCATTCTGCCTTAGGTAGGGTGATAACATCTTCCTTTTTGCGTAACCAATCTTGTATCATAGAATCTCTGTTGACCAGTTAGAGTTCCTAGTGACCATAATATTAGGTGGCGACTCCTTAAACTAGACATTTTCCTTTAAAGAACAAGATGTCAAATATCTGATTTTTTTCCAGTGAAGATTATTTTTAACCAAGTCGCCGCGATATTAGGGTGTGACAGTTATCTTAGCCTTAGTTTACGTTGTTACACATTTATTATGACCGATTTTTTATGTTATTTTTTACCCCATTTTAATACATAAACATCATTTTTTTATAAAAAAATAGTTTGGTCTGCGGTGAAGCGTGAGCCCCCAAGCTAGTTGAATATAAAGCATTATTCAGAATAGAATAAGTTGTGATATATTTTCATAATTTATACATGAAAAGGATTGATCTTTGTCCGGTCAACAGAATTCTTTTTTCCATCATGGTGGAACAAGCTTGTCTAATAGGAGGGTCAAAAATCATTATTTCTCATTGTTTTATAATATATATTAGTTTATTAATCAACTCATTTATTTATTTTTTTAATTTGATAGACAAAAATTCGATAAATTTTATTAAAATAAATATTTACATGTAGGGTTTTATATGCAATTTGTTTTTAGTTTAGGGACTAAATTGTTCTTACCATAAAATCAGAGGATCCAAAAAATTCTAGTAAGTGCTAAACTGTTATAAAAATAAAAAATTTGGGAGCTAAGATAAATTATTGAAAAAAAATTCAAGAATCAAAATGAATTCTTATAAAATCTTCATGATGTCAGTCGAGTTCATTTTTACTATCCAAGCAAGTCTATTCCCATTTACTGTACACCATTTTTTATTTGTATATTGCAATATCGTGCATTCCAGACATCCGAAACTCTACCGTCCCCATTGGCTGCTCATCCCCCTTCTCTCTGTTTCTTTCTGCATTAATTTCTCGAATTGAACATATTTAAGTTTTTCAACTTGAAGATGGTTCGTGTAAGTGGAGGGACCCTCCACTAAGGGAAGAATTTAATTGCTAGATGATACTGGGGGGTTCCCAAAAGATATAGAATTAGTGTAATTTACGGGAATCTCTCATAATTGGATCTCTTTAAAGAGTGATGGCAACACCAATCTAACAACTGCTCTCTAACTCTCCCAATTGAACAATCCATGTTATCCTTTCTTCTTTAATTTCTTTTTTTAATTTCTTTCAAGTTTTTTCCTTTTTCTAAAACTCTGGCTATAACATTGATTAACCAAGCAATTTTAAAATAATAGTTAAGACAAAACACAATTTTAATTAACCACACATTGAGAAAGAAACTGCCTTTGATTTCAACACGTTATCGGCCAACATGCACGTAGAGTGTAGCCTTGTATTAAGTCGAATTCAAGTATTCAACTACTTCCACCATAAGATCTCCTCCTGGTTTGAGAAAGAGATCGAAAATTCAAAGCATTTAGTTCATATGGTTGCAACTCAATATATATTTAGTCAACACAATTCATTGTGACGGGGTGTTTGAAAGGGTGATTGTGGTTGTTTTTCAAAGTGTTTTTCATTCAGAAATGTATCAAAATCTTATTTTTTTTATTTTTTAAAAATTACTTTTAACATCAGCGTATCAAAATGATCTGAAAATATCAAAAAAATATTAATTTAAAATAAAGAAAAAAATAAAAAAAATTAATTTTTTAAAAATCACTTTTAAACATAAAAATAAATAGAATCTGAAAACATGATTCAATGTTACACAGGCACAGGCACGAACACGGAACACCCGAAATGAGTGGCATATTAGGAATATTCATGTGTACCACATTATTTTAGTTATTTTTATATAAATGAAGAATGTTCATCCGTAGATGAGTTTTTTTCTTGAAAAGGTATGAGCAAGCCTATACCTTTCAGTTTTTGAGGTACCCTAGAATGCCCTTTATTACGAATATAATTCCCATTTATTAGATTCAACTCCTAACAAATGGGCCTTTACTCCGGCAACCTCCCCGTCCCCACCTGCAGTTCATTTCTCTGGTTCATTCTGCACTAATTTCTTGAACGTAACAAATTGAGGTTTTCCAACCTGAAGATATGGTTCCTGTAATTGGAGGAGGCATCCATTCGAAAGGGAAGAATTTAATAGCATTGGTGTAATTTATGGGAGTCTCTCATGGGATCTCTTTAAAGAGTGATGGCAACACCCAATCTAACAACTGCTTTCTAACTCTCCCCATTGAACATTAATCCAATTAAATCTTCATTAGTAATTTTAATTATATTTGTGGAGACTAATGCTAAGTTTACCCTGTTAAGATCTTGAAAAAAACCTTATGGAATCTCATGTATTAAATCTCATTTCCTCAATGAATCTCTTATATTCAGGGATTTTTATTTTGTTTATAACAATTTGAAGATAGCTGAGAAAGAGCTTTATTTCGCGGGAACATCCAGTTAAAAAATCTTCAATCCGTTGATTCATAAATATCATTATAATATTAGAGCGAATAACCAGAAACCAGTCGAATAATAAATTATTAATAATGATCGAGCGACCTATCCCGAGCCTAACGATTATACCCTCTCTCAATTGAATTGACAGATTTCTGGCTGCTCGCCCATAACAAGAAGGTACTCTAAATCTGTGATGTACATCATTAAAAAAATAAAAAAATCTAAGTTAATACGAGTAACTTGTAATTCAGAATATCAAGATAATTTTTTAAAAAGAAAAGAAAAAAAATAAAGCTCAAAACTCAATAATTTAATTTAATGTCAAGAGATAAAATTAAAAAAAATATTATTAAAAAAAACCTTAAAAAGGTTCAAAATTAAGTCATGCTAATTTTCAAAACTTTTAACTCGGGTCATGAGACCAAGATTACTTCATAGACGACAAACATTTAATTTTTGGAAGGGCTAACGTGAAATCCAAGGTGAAGAGAAAGAAAAATAAAGGAAAAGTAAAAAAGTCCATCGTTGCCACACCACTGCTCCACCGTGCACATGCATCTAGGACGACATGATTCTTCCAACATCGTTGTGGAAGGCGGTGTTTGACCACCAGGACAGGCCGCACATATCGCTCAAAGCCTATGCGTGCCTCCCATTAGTTGTCATGTACGAAGCATGCACCAACCATTTTTTTAATTATATTTATATTTGTTAAAAGACTGAATTGTCCTCATTTAAATTGATTATAACTAAAAAACTATGATGAAAATACAAAAAATCCCCTGGATGTTAGTTTTATTTTTTTCTTTTAAAGGAAATTTAGTCATTTCACTATGCAATCAAAACGTTAAAAAGACAAAAATGCCCCTGAATCATAATTTTATTTTTTTCGTTTTAAGGGTATTTAAGTCATTTTACTGTATATTTAAAATATTAAAGGACTTATATGTCCCCAATCAATATGATAATTAAAAATGAACCTCGGAGACACATCAAAGCTCCATCGATAACACCACCGGTACCATAAAAAAAATCTTGAGAAAATGAATCCAACAACATCAAAGAAAATCACAAACGGTAAACAAGATGGGCACACCACACCAAAACCTTAAGAAATTCAAGAGTTAAAACTATGATGAAGAGAAGATGAGTGCTTAAACACATCCATCATGATAATTAAAAGAGAATCAAGAGAGAAAGAGGAGAAACTAGAGAGAGAAGTGGCAACAAAAAGGGGAAAAAAAGGAATAACGGAAAAATTTTGATTGGTTAGGATTTCAAGTTCACTTTATTACTTAGTAAGGGGTTCTAAACCTACCTCAATAAGCTTAGGTGAAACGGAATAGAATTGATGCCAAATTTATGAATTTTATGTTAGGGTTCATAATAGAAATTTTAGGGAAATGCAAATTGATTGTTGTTTTGACCAATTGGGTTAGATTAAATGTTGATGGGTGAAAAACATTATTGGAAATTGAAGAAAAACTTAGCATCAAAGAGATGATAAGGGCGACAAAAAATGAGGAGAATTGGCAAAATTGAAATTTCCATGTATGTTTACTTAGTTGTGTTTGATTAATATATAGGAATACATTAATGATGAATTGAGAGGAAAGTCATATCTTTCCTTCTCTTTTTGTGTGTTTTGGCGAAGAGAAAGGTGAATATGAAGATTTTTTGAAATTGTGTAAATGCATGTGAAATTGTGTTATAGGAAATACATATTACTATATGGATGATATTTCGAAATAAGTTGTTTATTTTTTTCTGAGTAGCGATTGAACGGTTATATTAATGTGACTTGGAGCTCTTGAGGAAAATTGTTAAATCAAAGATAAAATTGTGGTGTTTGTGTCCGATTGTTTAAAGGAAGGAATAAAAAAATATGATTTTGGGTTGAGAATAAATGAATGACTTTGAATTGGTGTTTGATGTTTCTTAATATGTATAGATTGTGCTTGCCTACTAATAAGACAATAACAAATTAAAAATCATGTCGATACAAGAGAAATTGTTAGAGTAAAATAGTGAGCATACGTGGCCAAACATAACTAGATTGCAGGTGGGTGTTCAACACCTTAATCCAATTTAATTATTGGTAAATTTCTACTATGTGGATAGTTGATTGTGATATTATGACTATTGGATGTGAAAATGAAAAAGAACTAAATTAAGGAATTTTTAGAGTTTTGGGCATCTGTATAGGATTGTCGAAGTTATAGGTATTTGTGTGGTATTCCTGAAGTTATAGGCATCTGTGTGCAATTGCAAGAGTTATAGACATCCGTGTGCGATTGATGTAGTTATTTGGCACTCATATAGGGTGACTGGATTTATTAGCAATCATGAGGTTTAGCTGGATAATTAGGCGACCGTGAAGGTTAGCCAAAGTTCTGACAATCAAGGGAGTAGTCATGATAATATATAATTATCGAGATTGATCGAAGTTAGATGAATATTCAAGAGAGTTGAATAAATTAATGTACTTGATTAATATGTTTATTTTTAATATCCATAAATATAGAATTATCTTTATAATTTTATTAATTGATTTCAAGATCTTTACAATCCTGATAGGAGTAGTAAAACTAGGAGTAGTAAAACTAAAGTATCATCTTTTGCTATCTTAAACAATGAATGTATGTAATAATATAATGTTGTATGTATTTTGAGACTTACCTAGACTAAAGATATAAAATTTGATGTTTTGTTATAACATATTTTATTTTGAGATGCTTCCTAATGTATGTGTTTGACTTAGGTATTTAAGTATTAGTTAAGTTATGTCTTGTTAATTAATTGTTTAGTATTCATTATGTTATTATGAATTTGATAAGTAATGGAAGTCTTTAGCGATGATGAGAATAAATGAGAAATGTCTTGTTGTAGTGGGGTTATGATCCAGGATTATTGAATTGAATTTGTGTTGATTGATTTGTGTTTGATGCAAATGATGGAATTATGGATTGACCTTTTTTTAAGGAAAACACTATCAAAATTTTGGTAGGAATTAATATAAATATTGAAATATTAAAAGATTTTAGAAATGACTGTGATATATGAAATTTGCAAGATATGGATGTCTTATTAAGGATTATAAAAAAATCCAGTAATTTCCTAAACCATGAAAGATTTGTACATTCATTAAGTGTGGAAAATTAGGGATATTACAATTTGGTATCAAAGCTAAGGAATTTATGATTGAGGAATGTTGATTGTTTCAGGATGCTTCATTCATGACATGGAGCTATGACGAACACATATCCTATTAGGAGAGAGGGTTTGGATATGGAAAGGAGTGAGGATCAGGAAAGAGATTCTCTAATAGATACTGCATCATATATGCCTGCAATGTCCATACCATCTTAGAGAGAAAAATTAGTAGGACTTAAGAGAGAATCTTCCTCCTGGAGAGCCAGAAATGTACGACCAGAAGTAGCAAGCAATGATGAATAGGTAAGTAGGCATGTACCTGTTGTACATACGGTGGCACCTACACCTTATCTTGATCCATCTTACTTTACACAGATTGTCCGAGCAGTGATGGAAGGGGTGCTAAGGACAACCGATACATCTTTAAAAACAATGTAGTTACCCTGGTACGTTGGGTAAAGGATATGAGAGAGATGGGTTGTGATCCCTTTTTGTGAGTGGAAGATGCCAAAATAGTTGGGCGTAGGTTGAGAAAGGTAGAAAAGACTCAGAACCAGATTTCTGTACTGGAAAATCTTTAAGTAAACTGTGCTACCAAGTTACTCTATGATAGTGCATAGACATGGTGGGAAATGGTGGGGGAGAGAGGAATTATTGAAGTGTTGGAGATTTTGGAACAAAGTTTGCAAATAAATATTACTCTTGTCAACATCAAAAGAACAAAGAACAAGATTTTCTGATACTAAAACAAGGAGATATTACAATTTTAGAGTACAAGAGACAATTTTAGGATCTCTCCATGTTTGTTTCTGTTTACCTACCTACCGAACAACACAAAATGAAGAGATTACGAGATGATTTTAAACAAGACTTGAAGATGAGATTGGTTGCTTTTACAATTTAAAACTGTAAGGGACCTTGTTGATGCTTCACAGTCTTTGGAGATAGTTATGAATGAGGGGTGACAAAGAATTGTTGGACAGAAACCAATAAGGTTTGGAAAAAGAAAAAAGCATGTGTTCCCTTTAGGAAGACCCCTCTTCAGAAGAAAAGTAAAGGCGGTCGATTTGGATTGTTCAAGAAGAAGGGAGGAAATTTTAGGTCATGAGGCACATTAAAACAGTCTCTACAAGGTACTCGAAGAGGACAAACACATCCTAATTTTAGGTTGTTTCTCTTACTTTGTTTCAACCCCAATTACTTTCTTTTGAAAACACCTACATTTGTTTCAAGTCTAGTTGTTTTTTTATAAGGCCTGCATTTTTAAAGCCTATTTCATTTCTTTTTTTTTTCTTTTTTTAATATGTTCATTTTTAAAAGAAAAATCCCATTTAACTTTCCTGGACAAAGCCTATGTTTGCTTTGGACAAATGGGCTATCACTCTTATTTTTAAACAGGCTTGGGTTTTCAACTATGTTTAGGGCTCATGAAAGCCTTATATGGGTTTGAGTTTTAACATTGGTCAATGGGTTGATTTGTCTCATTTATTTGGTTTGATTTTTAACTTAATGGTAGGCTAATTATGATTTGCATGTCTTTATTAAATGAAATGAATGATATGATATTTGGTCAAATTTCATGACATATTATATTATTATTCCTTTTAAATCATTAATCTTAATATGTTTTGCTAAAAATACATATGTCCAAATTCGAAGATAGTTTTCATGCATATTTTTGTAAAAATATAAAAAAAATTTCTTCATTTTTTAAAGAAAAATCAATTAATTGATTTTACAATTAGTTTATAAATATCCATTAAAATTTGGCCTAAATTTAAAACGCAAAAAAAAAAAAATATAAATTTGTTTATTTTTAATATTAAGATTTATAAACTTATACATAAGACATATTCCAAGTGTTAAGGGAAACAAAAAAAAAATATTATAAAATATATTATGGCTTTAGAATGTCTAGGTTTGACTCCTAAAACCATGATTCATTTTACTAAGATAGATCTGCTTTAACTAATAAATAGATCAATGATTAGAAAAACACAACAAAGCCTTAGTAATAATCAGATAAATGAACAATGCAGTTTACCTTAGGTAGGGTGTATTAAGGGTGATATTGTATTTCTTATACATAACTAGTTCCCTTATCTAAACTTTATAGACCAATTATGATTTCTAGTGACCAAAACACTAGGTGACAACTCCAAACTCTTAAACCGTAAAAGAACAAGAATTCCTTGATATTTCTAAACCCAAATCCAATCTGAAACAATGATCATTGCGATATCATACATGTACAGCAAATAATTGCTATTTCTACACCTATCCATAAATACGATTGTCGTCCTATCAAAATCAGAGATTATCAACTCTCATGCTAAGCTTTTCCCATTCAAAGAAAGTGGAAAGATCGAAAACTACGGGTTCAACATGGCTTGGGAGACTAACATGTGGCTAAGAAACAGCAGCCGAAAATAATTGCTATTTACTTCGCTAATGAAATGGTTTACTTCCATGGAAATGTACTGTTGTTACATGTGGCTAAGAAACAGCTGCCGAAATGTTTTTAATTCGTAGTGGAGACTGGGGACAGGTTAGCGGCCAAGTTGTTTGGCACCGCTTCATTTATTGTTCCCTGGACGGGGCCAGTCACCTATACCCACCGACCATTTATTTATATGGCTTTCGATCCCTTCCCTCCCTGAATAGCTTCTTCTTTTTTTTCCCCCTTGAATTCCATTGATAGCCCCCTTCTTTTTCTTTCACATTTCTAATCTGGCTCCCTATTTCTGACTAGTATTGTTTTGTTTGTACAAAACATTAGTGATTATAATGGATACTCATTGATCATATGCTTTTACTGTATTTATATTTTACCTATTATTCATCAAATATAAAATTTAAATGTATATATTTTATTCATGGATTTCGGTTTTCATGGACCAAGTACTATGTATTATTTTAAATGAAAATAAAAAAGTAACATACATATATTAAAATACAAACACACACTGATATAAAAATCTTGAAACAGGTTTTGGATCAAATTTGACAATATCCATATTAACAAAAAACCTGTAAGAGCATAGGTTTTCATTGTAGACGGAGACAAAAAAAAAAAATGGATTGAAACAATGTTTGGACTTTTTTGCCCTTCCATCACAAATCATTAAGCCTTGCATGAGTGTAGAATGGTCTTTTTACTAATGATAAAAAAATGTCATTTATGAATTGAATAGGAACATGAGAATCTTTGCATATTTTTTAACACAGTAAAATTACTTAATCTCCTCTAAGAACAAAAAATCTTAAGCATGGATCTAATGGCTTTATCATTTTTTTCTTCTTCTTTTTTTAAATAATAAATGACTCATTTGACCTTAAAAGATAAATTTTTTAAAACTTATGTCCAATACCCTTCGTATCTTTTCACATTGGTTTTTTTTTTTGTAACAATAAAGTTGGTTGAGGGGTTGTTTGGTAATTGACTTAATATAGATATTATTAAAAAAATATTGATTGGTGCGTGCAATACACGCACTAGAGTGTGGGTTGTCTCCATGCCCTTTGGTTGGCGGGTGAGACACTATACGTTGGTTAAATTATGGCTTCCATGGCGGTGTTTGAATCATATTGGCTTTCTCTTCATCCTAATATGACGTATGTTCCAAACAGATCTCTGATTTGACGCGTGCAACTCTTGTTTCCTCCCAATCCTCCTAGATTTCAATGCTGACCCTGTACAATTTAAAAGTAGCCCTTCAATTTGTTATTTATTCACATTTGTTCCCTATTTTTTTTGTACTATTTATTTTATTTGAAATGATTTGTGAAATTGATTATTTTTTTTAATTTCACCCCTTTTAATTTTTTTTATCTTTCAAATTTGATAATCATTTTTTTAATTGATATTTGTTTTATTTAAGATGTTTTTTTTTATAAAATTTTTATTTTCAATTTCATCATCCTTTAAAGTTGTTTTTCCTACCAATTTGATCTTTATTTTGTGATTGCTATTTGATTTTTTTTATTAATTTTTTTCTTTGATTTAGTCCCTCATCATTTGGTTTCAGTTAATTTTTTTTTTATCAAATGTGGTCCTAATTCTTTTAATTGCTATTTATTTCTTTTTTATCCTTTTTTCTAATTGAATTTTATTTTCAATTTCATCCCTTAAAATTTAATTTTGAATTATTTTTATGTCAAATTTGGTCCCCAATTATTTTAATTTCTATTTATTTTGTTTTACATCCCTTTTTATTTTATTTTTTTCAATTTTACCCCTCAACATTTTATGGTTAAGAATTTAAGTATATTATTTTTTAGGGTTTGACTTCTATAGTGAACTCATGACAAAGGTCACAAGTTTCATATATTAACACGGGTTGACTTTGGTTTTTTGTAAAGTTTTTTTTTAAAATTTGATATTTTCTTAATTTCATCTTTCAATATTTAATCTTCACACTTTTTCTCCACTTTTCTATTTAGAGGGTTATCTCAATCATATGTTCATGGTTATGAAGTTAACAATTCGGATTGACTAAAATCTTTTTTTCATTGCTTTTTTTAAATTAATTTTTTCAATTCTACCCTTTGATATTGGATTGTTTGATAATTAAACTTCATTTTTTTATTCAACTTTCTTTCAACGAGGTTACCTAGTATCATGATCGGGTCATAGATTTGGTATGCTAATTAAAATGGACCCGGGTCGGTTATTTTTATCTTTTTTTTCATTGCCAATTTTTTTTTCCAGTTATTATCATTTTGTTTTATGTTATCAAGATTATATGAGCTTATTGAACCCAATCAAGTAAATGAACTGGATTGGTTTTGTTTTCTTTTTTTAGAGCTTTGCATCACCTTAGCATCTTTCTCTCACAATAGAAAAAGTTTGGGTTGGCCAACGACGTAATGTAAATCACTTATTTAGTCCTAGCTATTTTTCATTACAGAAGGTAACTATTAAAAAAAAAAAACTCACCTATTAAAATTAGTAT
>Ga0307511_10006919_pt1 | contig 11430 bp, 12 predicted proteins | sample 13_EM_MG_FD_200266 | JGI IMG/M metagenome (GOLD analysis project Ga0307511, IMG submission 200266) | Populus trichocarpa ectomycorrhiza microbial communities from riparian zone in the Pacific Northwest, United States - 13_EM | ecosystem: Host-associated > Plants > Roots > Unclassified | place...
ACGCAACCCCCCTCCTCCTCTTCCTCCTCCTCCTCTTCTTCCTCCTCCTCCTCCTCCTCCTCCTCTCCCTCCGTAGTTACCCTCAACTTTCCCACCCCGTCCCCGTCTCCCCCCGAGTACACGAGACTAACACTCCCCATAGACCCATAGTTATAGCCTTATATTGTAGGAAGATTTTGCAGCCGACGCGGTTTGGATATTTTCCACCTTCAATTCTGGGGTATCTTGCTTGAGTAGGGGAATGTTTGTGGATCACTAAAATTTTAATGTCAAGAAGTCTAAGGCATTGCCTTGCTGATGTATATGTACATAAGGAACAATCAATGATCATTACGGACATATTTTCACAAGTGTATATGCATATCAATAGACTTTTCTGGCACATTCTAATCCTGAACTTGTGGAATTATGCCTGGAGAAACACAGTAAACAAACTGCAAGCTGCAAGATGTTCTCTTCGAGCCTCAGCTAGCAAAATGTGCTTGCCAAGATCCCTGTATGCAAGGATCCATACAGTCTTGCACAGTTCAAAAAACAGGTCAGTCTGGTTGCACGAAGGTCCTCTAACAAGGGACTACCAGAGTCATGGGGTAACATCACTGGTTATCATGTACCAAACCAAACTGAAAACATGAAATTCACAACAAACAATTTGTCTCATCATCATTAATGCAAGGGTATCCGTGCAAGAAAGCGTGAATGATGATGATGCCCTACTCAATATTGACCGTTATATTTATCTTCCCATCATGCACCTTCCCGGGCCTCCTAACCAAATTCTCCACCAGCAACTCCCGAAAATCCGGAACGTCAACCTCCACCGTCGATTTTGTCTTATTAATCCCTCCCGAGCCAGGATCCACATCCAGCCATTGTTCCGGGTCGTTGCTGTTAAGAATTTGTACCTTCACGACATCCACAAAGTCAAATGCAAGCTTGCTCGTCCTCTTGACCCACAAGAGGAATTGGTTGATGTTAGGCACAAATCCAAGCCAGAGATAGCAACTGATTTCTCGGTGGACAGTGCGGATGTCGATATGTATACAGAGTCGCTCGATGATCTTGGTATATTTATCTTCCACGAGGTCGAATGAGCTCGAGCTCGGGCAAGAATTTGTTCCGTGTTTTTGGCTGCCGGTGGTTTTTCTTGTAGTTTGGCGGCTAGTTCTGTTGCTGGATCTCTGGCGGACAGACCTAAGGGCTGGCGGGGGGCCAACGGATGGTGTACTCAGATCTCGGTATCTGTGTGGGCGCAGGGCACGCCGAGGACGAAGTCGGGGCCGATCTTCATTTTCTTCCCCTAGCATAGCTTCAGCGGTACGCTTCGGAACAACCGGGGTTGGGCTGTGTGCAGTAGACGGATCCTGAGGTAGGCTGCTGTCCTTAATACGGATTGTTAACTGCTGCAGCTGGCTCTGCTGACCGCCAGTGAACCAGTTCACCGTACCGCCTACGAAAAGTCTCCAGATGATTCTGTCGAGCTCCTCGTTCCACCTGGCAAATATGTTAGCACTCATCTTAGCGAAAGCTAGCCATACACTAAAGCTGCTCGCTAGGGAAAGCGCAAGCTAGCCATTCAACAAAACTGCCCGCGAGGGAATAGAGTTCAGACCTTTTAAAACTAATCCTCTTCTCGAATTCTGTGTTGGATATGTGCTCTCCGTATAGACGATCCGCCATCAACGACGCCAACGCTTCTCTTCTTGCAGCTCTACCGGACGAACCTTCCCCTGAAGACTCGCCTGTGTTCTCTGACCAATTGACACTCTGCGAGATGTCGTTCAATATGGACGAGCATGTCCTATCCGGGAGCTCGAGCCCGTATTTCAGAGCGTGCACTGATATATCGTAACTGGGCACGGTCTGGAGCTGCTCTTGCAGTGCTTTAGTGCGGATGGCTAGTGCTGCCATGGAACGGGCCCGAGTCTCCATGCTACTGCGTATTGAATGGTGAAGTTCGTAGTGGATGTTGGCTGTGGAAGGGATGCCGTTTCAAACAAGGCGCATGCGTATATCAAGCAGCTGCAGTGAGACGGGTTGCGCAAGTATCCAAGTATCTGGTGAAGATTATCGGCCGTGGAAAACTATGCATACACGGCCGCACCTATATATATTGAATGGCAGCGAGCAGTGGCAGCTCGTGCAATGTGCTCGTACTATGGCTGGATCGTTTGTTCAGTCTCCCGCCGGCGGTTCAATGGAAGTCTTTGGAGGGCATGAGGTCTGCCTCGTAGGTAGTAGCTGGGTCGCTCTTGAATAGTCTTTGTTGCAGCTCTCGAACATCGAATGGACACGAGACAGCATTTACATAGCCATTGAAAAGTCTCGGCTAACATTGAACATTCTTGGTGCAGCTATTGCCTATCCCAGTACATACTTTGGTTCGTAGATCTAACAATAGGCCGAGACTAGCCAAATCGCATCGTCGGCCTTTTGCATTGGACATTGAAATATCTGAATAGAAGTTCAGACGGAAAGCATTACGCCCGAACGAAGATCGCCTCTCACCATGCTTGTCTACATGTTTGTCAGAATCTTTCCCTTTCTCCTTTTCCAATGTGCTGGTGCTAGCCCTACGGTGTATTACCCTGAGCCTGAGATTGCTGAGCAGTCTGAAGCGCGGGTGGGGGGCAGTGCCGCTGTGGCTGTACCAACCCCAGCGCTCGATCTCATCCTTGACGGGGGAGTCCGAAAGGCATGGTGGTGGCATACAGCTCCAAGGGCAGAGCTGACGGAGGTACCCACCGACAAACTTGAAAAATGGTGGCAAACATGGCCCCAGCACACGACGGCCCCGCCTATTCCTTCTCTTGATGCGGCGCTGAGCTCAAAGTACTCGCAGGAGGGCTGGAGTCTCTTCACTCCCCACCTTTTGGAAGCTGGAGCGACTGCGGTTATGGATGAGGCGGCTTCACTCGAAGCGAGAATAAGCTCCATGTACCATCTCACGCCGGGCTGGACACAACTCGACTTGCCCACTCCCAGTTACACCCTTCCTTTTAGGACACGAGGCCCCATCACAAGCCAAGGGCTTCCGCATCCACGTTATCGCACATTAAGTTGGATATCTGGTGAATGGCCGCCAAAAAGACTTGCAGATACAACTCATACACCTTTCATCAACCACAACTCCAACTTTCCCGGGCATACCTTCACAGTCAATGGAACTTTATCTGTAGCTACCTGCGCCTTTGGCTATCCAAAAGAAGATCACTGCCCAGCGCCAACTCCAACCAGTGAAGCCCATTTTCGCCTCCTAAATAACGAGAGAGACCCAGGAAGGCCATGGGAGCCAGCATATCCACGATCAACGCGAGAAACTTTTCCAGGGATCCTTAGAGGCACCAAAAGGAGCTCGTCATCTGCTAATCCCAGCCATGTCAATAATGGGAACAACGAAGAGGACCCATCATATCCCAAAGTGACGGTCACTGATCGAGTGACACTGGAGCCACAAAATCCAAAACCAACCGCTTCCCATTGGTCTACTTATGCTGATCCGGTGGAGTGGTATCGCACCAACTGGTACTGGGCATATCTGGACTTGGCAACGCGTACCATGGTAAAAGGACATATCGGTCAGAAAGCGCTTCCCCAAATTCAAAGTCCCCTACATTCTCTTGAGGCGCCATTCGTGTTGGTTCCTCGTCCAATTGATAGGCCACTGGGTGGGGGTTGGAGGGAATACTGCTATTCGACGCTAGTCGGGAGATATCCTACAGCAGCAATCTTTGAGTTGGACGAAGGTGTTTTAGCGGATTATGATGGCAATCGTTTGGAGTTTACACATGGACCTGAAGAACATCGCAGACTCTGCCTCCAGCGGGTCCCATTGGCTCAGGAATGGCCTTCAGAGGGTGCGGCGCATCCAGAAAAGCCATGGGACGTATTTGAAGCAACCTGGGTGAAGTTTAATAGCGAGCTGGAATTTTGGGTCTGTCCGAATTTAAGAGAACGCGAAACGATTGGCATTGGCGATGCAGGTTTGTTCACTCGATTGAGTTTGTTTCGAAATCTCTGATGGCTAAATCTTTGATAGCGAGACCTCTTATGGTGGATTCTACAGTTTGTCGTGGGCGAGTCGACGAATTTTGTGAGCTTAAAGGTTTGGAAATTGTTACGGTCAAAGACTGTTGAAAAAGGGGCTAGGCCAATCGATATTTCCCTGGGTTACGTACAGGCGGCCCAGGGCGCATTGTTTCTTCTGTGTTTATTATGATGTTCTAATTCCCTTCTGTATCGGGACCCCGCATGCATCCAGATGGTCATGGGGCCATTTAAGTTTTATTCTCTCACGAATGTCTTTCGTGATTTTTACCTTCTGCATGACCCAGGCACGCAATGTTTTATACCTATGTTTTTTCTCCCTTTGTCCCGACTCCTTAGTTTGCCTAAGATTTGGCCATAATATCAATTCCCAGGGTTCTGACCTACTCTACTTTGCTGGTTTACGCATCTATTACTCTATGTGTGAATGTGTAGGTTTAAGCTTCGCCTTATTCCCAGTGCCCTGGAGAGAAGTTGAAGCTCTACCGTTGGGTCCACCCTAGACCAACTAGACTATGCCCACTAAGAATCAGATCAGGGTAAGGTTTGAGGCTAGGAACATGGTACATTAGCTCTAATAAAGAACTATCGTGGCCATGACCACCCATCGGGGGAATTTTGAGATGAGTGAATGCTCTTTCTGTGTGCTCTTTCTATATCTTTGGGTTCTGTGGAAGTTGTCTGGAATTTCCCTTCACCATTTTCCCTTGGTTTTTTGCTTTGATTGTAATATTGTGTTAACTTGATATTGTAATAAATATACCACGGGTTCGATATGGAAAATTGGGCTGGACAGTCAAGGGAGTGTGGTATGTATAGGGCTCCGAGCTTGGATTTATTTGATTTAGATATCCTAGGCCATCCACAACTGACATTCTTCAAGTTCTCAGTGACCTGGAATTACCGGCTCATGTAACGTACCGACAGCTTTCAGAGTTGACCGCCAACTGGGACAACAGTGCCAGCGGGCTCGCGGCAAGGAAGATGGAAGACAGAAGAGGTAGATGGGGTGGAACCAACTCATCTGGCTCCGAGGGTAAGAGCAATGTTGTCCCATGTCTTTTAAGCGGTGCTAATTCGACTAGCTCAAAGGACAATAACAGGAACTTCGAGACAAACTTCGGAGGAGCGCTGGACGCATCACAACGTTATTGTGGAGCTTGCTACGTCCCTACTGGACTATGGGGCACCATCTCACCGGATTGAGGCTATTGTTTCTGCAATTGGTAGTGCACTATCAATACAAACCGCCTTATACTACCTTCCAACATTCTCAGTTGTCCAGTTTCCTAGGCTCTCCAGCAGCGGCAATGTTAACGGACCTTCACAATTCTACCTCATCAAAACGAGGGGGTCAATGAATTTCCATAAATTACCCCAGATATATGATATTATTAAAGATTTATTAAAGAATGGTGTTGGTTGTGACGAGATCAGAGGTAGGCTTGAGAGCCTTCGCTCTGCCGAAGAACAAGCTAAGGAGTTTCCCGAGTGGGCTATTGCACTTTGCTATCCATTTGCTGCTATGACGAGTGCGATAATTTTTTTCCATGGCACCTGGAGAGATGCTCTGATGAGTGGGGCATTAGGTTTCATCCCGGGTTTGCTTAGGCTAGTAGCAAATAAGTTTGAAACTCTCTGGGTACGGAATATAATCCCTGGAATAGTTTTTACAAAGACTAATAATTTGGAAATCTCAGTGGACGTATGAGGTAATAGCATGTTTTATCATCTCAATCGCGGCTTCAGCTTTGGCGCCATACTTTTGCTATAGCACACTCGTCCTCTCAGCTCCAGTAGCTCTGCTGCCCGACTACACCGTCACAGCTGCGGTCATTGAAGTTATGACTAAAAATATTATGTCAGGCACAGTGCGGTTATGTTTTACCATCGTCTATTTGGTATTCATGAGTTTTGGCATGACCTTTGGGAGCATCCTGTACCACGCTCAGGGTAATACGTCAGGCATTGGTTTCGAGAGAAAGCCTAGTGAAGAGGTATGTATGCCAGAAGGGAAGATCCACCCGAACCATTTCTGGCTTCTGTTATGTGTGCCTCTCTATATCGCCGCCTATAACGTTTACTTCAAGGTGAGTCTCTCTCTAAACGAAAGGTTCAATGCCCCAGCTAATACTTCTTCGCCTAGTCTCCGCTGCACCAATGGATACCTATGCTTTGCGCTGGGTCCCTAGGTTACGGTGCAGGCTATGCTTGCAAGCATATCTGGCATGCTCCACTCGAACTCAGTAGTTTCGCTGCCGCTTTCACTGTTGGACTAAGCGCAAACTTATATGCCTGTGTGTTTGACAAGTTTGCATTCAACACCATTGTGGTGGGTGTCCTTGTTCAGGCTCCAAGCAGCTGGGGTGCTAGAGGCATGCTCTCACTGGCATACGCCGAGTACGATCAGGGACTATATTACTATTATCAGATGTTGACGGTTTGTGTGGGAATATCTGGGGCATTGTAAGAGACTCATACCCCTCTTTTATATTGGAATATTTTGGGGGTGGAACATGTGTACTAATACATATCTCCTGAATAGGTTATTGAGTAAATATATTGTGTTGGGCTTTAAACAGCAGAATAGAGGTATACCACATATGGACTTTTGAGTGTATTGGGGGGTAGGAAAAGAAGTAACAAGGTGGGAACTGGGAAGAAATGCATGGGTGTGGCCACGAGGATCACTTGACGAACGACTACATACAATCCTTCTTGGATTTTAGTTAGAGTCCAGGATTCGGCAAAAGAAAGCTAGAAGAATCGAAGAGAGGCTTGGGAGCCGTGTTAAGGAACGTAAGGGAGTGGACAGTGGATTTAGAGTAGGGGAGTTTCATGGTGAAAAGGGGGGTATTTACCTTCTGGCTCTGCCACTTGGAGCTGAAGTCCGTGAATTTGTGTTTGCCAATAAAAGTACGTCAATAACTCTCACGGATTCCTGTATGAGTTGTTCGCGGTTGTACCGTTGTTAGGGCACACCATCGACTAGTCTCAGGAAGAGACTAACATACGTCACCAGGAGACAGACCATCAGTGGGTAACCGGAATAACTCCTCCTCCATCCCTAGGCAAAACGGACTCAACCTCGAGCGAGATATTATACATGTATGATACTTTTCTTGGAGGGAATACTTCTCGCGCTCGCGTGAGGTATGTCACGGTGGGACTACCTCTACCATGAAGCGCTCAACAGCTTTAAAAACTTTTGCTTACATTTTCAAAGACATTAATTTAAGCAACTTGCCACAGGCTAATTTCAGGCATATCCTGGTGGGTGGAGGTTTCCTAGGATCTATCTACTCTTTCTGTAGAAAAGACACTTCAGGGTAACCAAACTCAGTGAGTTGGGTCGCCGAATAGAAGTGCAATACAGCAACTGCAATAACTACATATGACACCATAAATCGTAAAAATACGAAAGATTATGAGCAATTTGGAATAGGGAGTTACTCAATACCTCAAACGTTTTTCTTACATCAAAGTCTTTCTTTCTTTCTTTCTTGCTTTTTGGCAGGGATTTACCCTTTTCTTACTAAACAGATAGTTATATGATAACCGGCTTAATAATATTTCCTCTAAATGGCATCTTAAAGTATTTGACTTGATGGATATATTCTGTAGCTTTGATCCCCAGTCTCTCTAGTGAAAGTAGTTTTTGAGATTTTTGTCCTCTTATGGAGGAGGGGGTTGGTAATATAAGGAGCGTAGAAGACTTTCTCAAACACATATTTCTTGGAGATACTGAGCACTTCATTTTTGGATCCTTCTTTGGTGGAGATTTTTCCAACATATATATGTCCTAGCGTGCGCCCCCTCTAAATCTTCACATAGGCAATAGTACGCCCTACATTGAGATATTCAATATTCCGTTCTACCTAGCCTTCCAATACCAAGTACAGGCAAGAAGAATCTAAGCCATTTATAGCCTTCCAAACATTGTTCTTTGTGAAGGTATTCCCCTAGAAAAACCTCCTCTATCAATTATATATTCTCATACTATATAACTTCAGGGGTTATAGGGATATGCGCCCTGGGCCTACGTTCTTGGGAAAATATCCTATGTGTACGATATACACCCCTCAAACTCTCAGACGAACCAGCCCCGAAATAGTCACCAAAGCTATTTTTGAGCCATTACCCGGTCGGTACCTTTCCCAAGGCAGTAGTGCCCCCACACAAGAATATGCAACATACTATCTACCTAGGCTTCCAATACCAGCTTAAAATCAAGGATTTAAGCTGCTTACAGCATTCCAAACATTGTTTCTCTCAATATATTTCCCCCCCAAAAAAAAACCTCCTCTATGCAACCATATGTTTTTCCTACCCTAACCTCGGTAGCAGCGCCTCTACCCACTTTTTCTGAGCAAATGTCACATGTATTTTATATCCCTGAAATTTGGGCCTATTTGGCCTAAGAACGGTTGAGATATGCCTGTAATACCCGTTTGGTCGGTTTCCCCGTGATTTATTCTATCACAGATCAGCCTTTTTTGGAGTGTGGTATCCTGCAGGGGTTCATTTTGATGCACAATGCATCCCCAGCGCACCAATAGTACTACAGCACATTGGCGTATCTTCCCTAAATTGCAGACTAGCTCGACATCAGGGTAACTCTCGATTTGGAGCACCACCAGATACATATCAATAAGATCTACTACACACTAAGGTGCGATCACCGATTTAAACATATTTTATAGTGAGAAATAAAGGAAAGAGAACAGCCGCTACCACGGCGAGAGATCATTAGGCCTGCATGCAGATCCCATGCCCATCCCGTCCAATGACTCCCATGTCAGGCCCTACGCCAGACACCGATGCTCTGTAACCGCTACAGGGCGCGTTGACTAGACTAGGTCGAATAGGATATGAATCGAGATGCCTATTTTGCATAAGAGATAACAGCTATCATCAGTAGGAGGCTAGCAACTTACATGGCCCCTACCAAAGTCTACCCCTGCGTTGCGCCATTTTTTTCTTTTTTGCCAACTATGTTCCCCCCCAATTGCCTTTTTCATTGGTGTTGGTGTATGAGGTTTGCCAATAGAAAGCAATGGGTGAAAATTATGAAAGCGGGGGAGCCGGCAGACAAGATGGTGCTGAGGAACCCAGAAGGAGCCAGCACATTGTTGCGCCCCGGGTTTGAAAGAATACCAAATAGGTAGTATCCCCCTTCATGGCAATGCCTTGCTCTGAAAACGAATCTAAGGGGACCAGAGATATAAGGAGTATAAGATTGTAGAATAGTAGCAGAAGATAAAAGTGGGAGACGATAAAGAAGCAATTGTCTGTTGGAGTGATCATGAAGTTCCTGCTTTTATGTTAGTACGGTAAGGTTCCAAAAGGAGTGACATTGCTTCAAGTTGCGTGTTTCGATTTCCTTCGAGGATGATAGACTCAACGCCGCTAACTACATCAGAACTGAAGTAGTCAAGATGCATATCTAATAAATTCGTCGCCCCCATTCCTCGGGCACCACAGAATATTAGAAACGTCTTCTGGCTCCAGGTGTAAGTAATAGGGGAAGCCTATCTTCTTGCCCTTCCCGGATGCTTATCCCGCCCGTCCAAGATCTTGCTTCAGGGCGCTGGCGATCCTACTATGCCTGAAACCATTTATCACAGATGTCCGGCTAGACTTAACAAAAGAAGTGCCACTATGAAAGGGCTCAAGGGCTATAGTCATACTCGATATTAGGCTTCTGAGATGTATCGTCTTGACAGACTTTTAAGATAATGTAATGACTGAGAGCTATCAGAAAATAGTACGAAACAAATGTTTTCATTTCGATGCTTCATGCTAACACTTACCTGGTTCCGCCAACCCTTGCAAAACGAACGATGTCATACCTTCCCTGGATGCGAAGTTAATCTGCATCCTGTATCTTCCTCCGACGCCATGTTGACCGCAGCGGGCGCGTAGATAATGTGGTTTTTGGGGGTATATAAGCAATGGGCATTGCCCACTGCGCTGCTACCTTTCCCTAGCCTTCCAGTGCCCACTCAAGACCACCGCTGCGGTGTCTCTTGGCTTCCCGGTCGCCTATCCCCCTTCCTCACAATACTCTTTGCTACTAGGTATGTTGCTTCTCACATTCCTCGTGCTTTCCATTCACTATGCTCCATCCCACCTGTACGACCCTCCGTGGGTTGTCGGTGCTCTCCATCATCACACGGATCATGAGGCTTATTGTCCGATATCAGGTAAACGATATTTCGTTTTCCCCCATCACAACATCAATTCTGTGAGATTGACAGGACTTCCATCTTTGTCATTGTTTCTCCTGCGAAAAAATTCACTCCAGCCACGGCTTCGTTTCCTCCTAGTTTCTCACTCTTCTAGTAACAATCTCGAGCACACGGCGATCTCGCGAAACAAGCAACAAGAAAACATAGACATGCTATAACAACAGGCCAATCCACTTTCGCCAACGTATTTGGATAATTCATTTATACCAATAGTGTGACCTCTGAGCTGGGATGATACCGCTGACCTCCGTGCATCCTACGTCTAGGATGTCTTCTAATCGTCACTGTCGCGACTAAACCTCCATTGGGCAGACCTGTGCCAGTCACTGATGTGACAAATTGACAGCCTCGGTGTGGTATTGGGCGGAGACGCCTAACAACGCAGTACTAAAGAATCAATATAGGGCGAACCGGCAGTTGATGTGGCCACCCCGCCCCCGATGAGAAGCTTGTGACGGAACATCCCGCGGAAAGTATGGAAGGACTTGGAAACATATCTCGCAACGACGGTTAATGATGCCGGTAGCTTGCTGGTGCTCGTTATGTGGTATAAAGAGGTAAAGATTTTCCTGTCAGAATCCTTTTTCTTTTCTAAACTCTCCTCACTTTCGATCTTCAACCTCGGGCTAGCATGACCCTAACCCAGATAGTCGTGTCGAAATTCTCACCGTGCACTAGGTTTGAATATCAACGCCTCTCCAGTCTGGCCTTGCTGCAAAGTACCGTCATCGTTCCTCTAACAACCCCCCCAAACCGCAGATCAATTTCACCGAGACATTGAGGCCGTTTCATCAGCTGCCCAGAAGGCTAACTCCATCTCAAATAACCCTGTCAGGGTGATAACCGACTCCCCGGTTGAAAGATCATCTTCGACCGCCGAAGAGGGTTCCCGGAAACTGAAGTACTAAAACGTAGCCAAGAGATTGGCTTGTGCCGATCAACGCTACACTTCGGTGGCATGACATCTGCAACTGCTCCTCATCAACACAGTCAATTCGCAAATGACCTATGATCAACAAACATATCGCGCTTGAGTACGTACCAGCAGCATGGAATAGGAAATTACGATAGTCATTGAGTGGAGGGAGAAGACAACGGTATAGGCTGGATGTTGATGTCAAAGTTACCCGCA
>Ga0307511_10006922_pt1 | contig 11424 bp, 11 predicted proteins | sample 13_EM_MG_FD_200266 | JGI IMG/M metagenome (GOLD analysis project Ga0307511, IMG submission 200266) | Populus trichocarpa ectomycorrhiza microbial communities from riparian zone in the Pacific Northwest, United States - 13_EM | ecosystem: Host-associated > Plants > Roots > Unclassified | place...
TTCGTCCAGTCCTCGCGTGTCTTTATTTCTCCCCCGCAATAAGTACTGTACCTACTCACCCGCACACACCACAACCGCCGCTGGGGTTCGTTAGTTTTACTGGTATTCAGTTATTCAGGTCTCTGCGTTCGTTATTATGATATTCAATCAGCTTTTTTCCCCCGCGTGTTCGCGGTCTTGCTGGCGATAATTTCCGGGACTGTCACTGTAGGAATAAGGTTGGTCGGAGGTTTGGCCTCGCTCCTACATCCCTGACCACTACCGAATGTGGTCGAACGCAAGCTCGCCGAAGGTAGCTTCTCGACGCGCGTCTCACCTCCAGCCCACATTCTTACTTGAGTTTGCAGAGTAGGTTTTGGCTTGGGGGTTCCACCGTTGACCGTGGGTAATTGTCGTCAGAGTTAAGATCAAGAAATGGTTTATGTAGGAGAGTTTGCGGTTCACCGCGGCGCATCAGGGGTCCGAGCGGCTGCGATCGGTGGACCATCGGGCCGGTTCCTTGTGCCGTGCGCGCCGAGTGCTCAAACTGTGGTGCACCCAACGTACCACCGCACATATAAACTAGGGTGTATTTCCTCTGGACCGTCGACGAAATCCGATCCTCCTGTCTCCGCCCTCCCAAGCGAGCGTCCAGCCTTCGCCGCTCCCCACACTACTTATTCCTCAAATGGATTCAAAGACATCGAAAGCAAACCGTCCGGCGGTTATCACCCCAAGAATTCCAGAAGATATCATCGACGAGATCTTGGACCACCTCGCCGCAGATTCAGATTTTAAATCACTCCGAGCGTGCGCTCTCCTATCCAGATCGTGGGTTCCATCATCCCGGCGACACCTCTTCCACACTGTCGACTTGACTTGGGGGAAGATGGATAGGTGGTACAACACGTTCCCGGTGCCCGAGGAGAGTCCCGCCCACCACGTCCTGGTCCTACATATCTCGAACAATGCGATTGACTGGGTTCCCGTCAAGTTTTTCGACCACGCTCCTCGGTTCACGAATGTGCGAAAGTTGTTTCTGTTCGGAGGAGAACATTGTGCGGGGCCCCGGGTACCTTCTCTTTGGAAATTACCGGAGTCCGTAACCTCTTTGGCCATCAGCGCTTCAAATGGAGCCAGTCTCGTGAAAATCTGGGAAATTGTGGCGCAGCTACCGAACTTGGACGATCTGTCGTTGCAGGGTCGCTTTATCCAGGCGGACAGGAGTGCGTTGCTGGGGATTGGGACGGTCCCGAGGGGGAGATTTGGTGGGAAGTTGGTACTTCGCAATGTCTACGGCGCTGGCAGGGGTCACATAGAGTTTTTGGAGATCCTAACTGGATCGCCATTTTCCAGGGTGGAGATTGACTATGCGCGCGAGTATATCCCCGCGGTCATCAGGTTGGTGGAAGCGTGTAGCAAGACCATCGTGAAGCTATCCCTCAATGTCCGTTACAGCGGTAAATACCACTCCTCGTCCAGTTGATTCTGGTGCGCAGGGTCCAACACTGACGCCACCCCCAGACGTTGGTATTGGCCGCGAGGCCCCCGAACGGTCCTTCAATTTCTCCGAATTCCCAAAGCTCGAAGAAGTGAATATTAGCCATGCGGTCTGTCGGGTGGGCAGGGGTCCCCCCTGGATCCCTATGGCTCTTTCAGCCCTTCGTCCCACCACCTCTCCACGCTTATCTTCTCTCCGACTCGTCTTCTTCGGCTCACCCTCCAACCTACCCCGGGGATTCTCGATCCAAGATATGAGTAATGATCATCAGCGGATCGCAGACCAAGTCACCCGTATCGAGCGTGAATTCGAGGGAGCGGTCAATCCCACGATAATCCGGGATCCGAAGTTTGAGGCGGTGTTAAATATGTAGTATGTAGTCAATGTGAGGTTGGTACCAGTGTTTGTAGCCACTGATTCGTTTTCATTTATACTGCGCAGATCCTCCAGTGACAACGGCCGCGGAGCTTCAAACGGCTGGTTGACCTACCTCAGCACTGGCTCCGGCATACTGGATTTGGATACTTCGTGTACCTGTGGTAGGTATTGTGTGATGCACGGTAAACTGCATTCCATATGCATCTGCGAGCATTCCATCCCAAGGCCCCAAGGTGACTCGCTAGGTCGAATCACAACCCTCCTGCTATTCCTCTCTCAGAAGCGTAACCCCTGGACCCAACTCACCGATGTTTCATTGGAATGCGAGTCTTGATGAGCAGGTTACAGAACGGACCCTGGGCGCGAACCATCTACCTGCAGCGCATGGAAAGGAGTTCCGTGGTGGGCATCTGACTCCCCAAGATGCGGTAGTGATATGCCGAGCAATTCTGATCGTCGATTGTCGACTCACACGCCATTCCCGTGGGTTTGAGAGAAACAAACTAACGGGGTGGCCACGCCAGGTTAAAACGAATCAAACACTCCAGCCGGTCTGGCGGGGGTACATCGGTGGGGTGCATGTTGTTTGAGTGCCAAAAACACATCCGCCAACATAACGTCACCGCCGATCGTGTCTCACGCCCTCACTTCCCCCATGTTGCCCCCGAGAGATGGCCGTCCATCAAGATGGGGCCCAGTTGATGCTAGTGAATTGAGGTGAAGCCCTTAGCCCTCTCTATGAACACCTTCGCGATCACAACATCTGTTGGTTTCGGCGCCGACAAACGCAAAACAGTAAGTCTTCCTTTTTCCAAAACCCTACGAACACTTTTAGGTGCATATATATGCAACATGCGGTATTACAGATGGGAGAAACTCTAGTGTAGAAATGTCGTGTGACTCGTAAACGAGAGGCGTGGGGGCAAGTAGGGCAAGGAAAAAGGTAAACGCCCGAAGGCAGCCAGAGGACAAAAGGGTGAGAGCGCAAGCGCACGATGGTAGGTTTTGGATATCCACAACCATACCTCAGTTCTCATCCTTCCAAGGGTTCTCCGGTAACAGTGATCCCATGTAGATCGCACCAAAACTCAGAGCCAGGGTCACATAATACACCAACCCTCCGTTCATGTAATGATGAGCCTCATCGATCGACAGCGAGTATATCGAGCTTGCCAGGGCGGGGCCAATCGCACGCACGATGGACACGGACAGTTGGGCGAACCCATTCGTACTCCCCAAAGAGGCCTTGTTGGGCGAGGCGCCGGCGATAAAGATGAAGACTGCGCCTGAGACGGACAAGCGAGATAAACGGATCGTAGACAGATCAAGTTTGTTGGGGTGGGCTTACCATAGCACATGAAAAGCAAGACCACCATGACAACCTGCAAACCGACGGCAATCCATACCTCTAGTCCCAGACCACCGCTGCGCTCGATGGAGCTCCGCGCCAGAAGATTTATGACCGGGAAGAGAGAGAAGGAGGGCACAGCGGCGGCCATCCCAATCAAATACACCCGTTTCACACCAAAATAGTCCGTCATCCGTGAGAAGAAGCATACGGTGAAAAAGCCGTTCAGAATACCAAACGAAGACATGATGGTCCCAATCACTGGAGGATCGAGCCCGAGGCCACCAAGTGCGACGGGCGTGGAAAGGAATACGGGCTGTAGAGTACGAAAAGATATGTCGACCAACGCGAGGAAGGCGTAGTTCGCAGAGGCGACGATCACATCTCGCGTGAGAAGGTTACGCAGCGATACAGGTTTCTGGGGTTGGTCCCGAGACGAGACATCGGAGGCAAGAAGAGGGTCTTCCTCTGATACAACTCGCTTTTTTTCTCCACAAAGAAATTCCCGAATTGGCTTCGGCGAGGGGTGGGTCTACCGGATCGTTCTATCATCAATATCGTGGGGCGTAAGCGGTTGAAGGGCCACAAACCTCCTTGAGGAAGAAGAACCCCATGGACCAAGAAACAACCGCAAGAGTTGCAGGGATAGCACAAGGGAGGAAGTAAGGATACTCCTTCAAAAACTTGCTGTTACCGAAAACGTTTGGGAACCGTTCGGCCGGGCGCGAAAGTGCCCCTCCAATGAGGGGGCTGTTCCAAATACGCGAGGTCGTGTCAGAGAGGCAAACAAATAGGATCAGTGGAACTCACCCTAAAGTCGAGCCGGTGGACCAAGCGATTGGTTGGTATGCATAAGCCAGGGACAAGTTTGTATGGTCAGTCATCTCAACAATTACGCTTCTGATCACTCCGACATTGCCATTCAGTGCACCATTCAAGACGCGGCTGGAATACTGTTAGCTAGGAAGTTTTCAGAGTTTAACCTGCGAGTCGTACCTGAAGACGAATCCCAAGAAGGTTTTTGACAATGCGAAGCAGTACATGGAGAGCGAGAGACCGAACAGGCCCATCAAAATGACGGGCTTTCGGCCGATCTGGTCCGAGAGCCGACTCCAGTGCAGGACCGTGCACGCTTCGGTGGCGAAGAATATGGATTGCTGAAAGCAAAAGTATGCATTATCAACACCACAATCAGATTTAGGGCGCACGATTTGCTTACGAGGATTCCAACATAGAAACCAACCTCCGCCTCGTCCTTTGCGACACCCAAACTTCGAATGAGCTGTACGAAGATGACCCCAAGGGTTAACTGGTTGATTCCACAAATGAGAGGAGTTGCCCGAACTGACCTCTGGTGCAAACTACGAAAAATTCCATTTAGTGCTCAATAAATCCCACCATTCGGTGTCAAACGATGCCGAAGGAAAAAACAAGAAATAACTGAGGACTCACGGGAGAGATAACTTGCGCGGTCAAGGGCTCCGCGAGCAGCAGGAATAAGGTCAAGGAGAACTGAGCCCAAGGGAGGGGCGTTTTCTTGATCACCTCTGGCCTTCGATTCCTTCCGTGCTTAATGCTCGGGGCGAGGCTGCTCGGGTTTGAGAGACCGGCCAACGTGACAGCTTCGGGATCGGGATCCGTGACCATCTCTGTAACTGAAACCCGTTGATCTCTCAGGAGGGGCGTTTCTTCATCTGGGATGGCGGTCGTGGTCATGGATGTTCGTCAAGTTGGGGGAGTCGCGGGAGGGACACGAGATGGGAAGGAAAAAGAGAGTGGGCGAGGAAAGAAGCTATGTATGTTACTCCATCCGCTATGCAAGGTTGGATTCGTAATCAGGCCAAGAGAAACGCTGACCGCAAACTCACCGCTACACAGCAAGTTTCGATTCGACAGACGCTTCCTATAGGATAAGTACAGCCCCAACACATTGTTTACCTTTCGCGTGGTTCGCGTCCGCACATTCGGCAGTGGGCGTCACAGAAGAGCCGTCCGGGACGGAACATATTCCGACTCATATCGGCTTTTCGGCCCTATGGATCAGACCGTGAATCCCACGATTAAATGTCGGCGCTTCCGATGAAGAATTTGTCTCCCCTGGGTTTCTCAACGTTGGTGAGGAATGACCGACACTTATCTTTTTGTGGCATACGTTCCGTGACGAGAGCCGTCGCTGCTGTAGTGCTGCGTGACCGCGTCGCCATTTCCTGGACAGCCTGGGAACCATTCGCTGGTTAGAAATATTACGAAAGGCTGTATCCATGCTGCCAGGTGACTCCACCTACCACTCTACACAGTGCCTCATATTGGTACCATGTACAAATTATTTGCCCTATTCACTCGAACTTGCGGCAATTGTGAGATGTATCGGTGTCGTTCTTTACCGCCCTCTTCAATCACGCAACGTAAGGCCTCGCACCTTATTCCAGACCCGTTGAGTTCGCCCGATGCCATAACCCCGGCCGGGACGAAGGAAGAGCTTGGCTCCAGCGGACCGACTCCCTTGGTTGCCCGCTCAGAGGGCGGTCAACTAGGCTCATCGGCGGATTACTTACATCCACACAATGGATTGTCTGGTTTGGCGGTGCGACTAGAGTGTGAGGTGGTACGACCATTTCAAAACAGCGTAGAAGTTCTTGTCGCCCCCTGTCCTGAAACTGAGATCGGTGTCAGGGATGGATTTGAGGTCTGGGAATTGGAGTGTTGTTCCGAAGTGCATCTCGGGTAGGGGGCGCCACAAATCTCGCAGGACTTGGAAGTGGAAGCTGCGCCCGTACACGCGATCTCAGGCCAGAATGGGCTCACGGAACCTGGCCAGGCAATTTCCTATTCGGGAAATGGTTGTTTGGCATCGGCCTTGGAACCAAACAAATATCGTTCGCCGGTTGGGGTCTGGACTCGGAGGCAAATAATCATTGCTCAAGGGTCAGTATTGCCCTTTACGGTACAAGAATATGACAGTTTTGTGCTCCCCAGAGTTCGGGGAGAGGCAGTTATGCACAACGGCGTGACGCCTGAGAGAGGGTGCAAATATAATTTCCGATATGTGTATGTAATCAGAGAGTAAACAACATACGACCGTTTTATCTCAAGAAGTGGCTTTGACATTCAGTTTACGCTTGCTAGCAAAAATGCGGAACAAGCGGCGCCAACGGGGCGCAATCCTAAACAAAGATAGGGACACTGCGTTCGGGGATCTGTGGAATTTCGTTTAGCGGGGTCGAGGAACTTCGCGAACGAGCAAGATGATTTACTCGGCCGAGTACGGGGGAGGAGTTTCGTCCTGAATGGGTATCAGCTTCCACATACGCCACGGATCGGAGGCTATCTGCTCCCAGAGAGCGACCTGTACAACACGAACGTGAGCGGCTTCCAGGGGTTGTCTATATGCAAGGCCGTCTCTGGAATGGCGACTGACCTTTGTGCCATCGTTGCTAGACCCCCACCAGGACAGGTCGAGCGCTCTATTCGTTGAGCCCCAAAATATCCTACCATTTGCGGTGATTAGTATCGACGACGCTCGCTTGGCGGGTGGCAGCTTACCGAACGTATCCAAATCCCCGGTGTTGAATATCTTCCACGATTTCGACCCTCCATGATGCCGGGAACGCGGCGACAGAGACTATACCACCGAATCCGAAGAGTGCGAACCCTCCCAGCGCGTTGCAGAATTGTTCTGGTTTTCCTTCGTCGACCTAGTAACCCAAACCGTTCGAATGAGTTCATCATGACGAGGTGCGTAGAAGATATATAACTACTTGTGCGCACCTTTTTTATCTTATACCCCGACCCCGATGGTTGAAAATCCCACTGTAAAAATCGGAGCGTCAGAAACATTAAGACTGTTCGACGGACAGGATTATGTTCTAGAATTACCAATGCATCTTTGGGGGAGAGAACTGAGGCGGGTCGACAGCAAAGCTCCTTCGAGGGCTCAAGCACCTCGAGGTACGTCTGACTGGCGAGGTTTTGGACCTTGTACCTGCCTGGTTTGAGTTTTCCGGCCACGAAGATGGACATAGGATCGTCGGACGGGGTGAGGTGCATGGTTGGAGGAAACGGGGCGGGGTTGGGATTCGTGTGGAGCAGCCACCACCTCTTATGTTTTATGCGCACTCGCCACACTTTTCTCAGTCTGATGGATTCGTGATGAATTGACTGGAAAATGGTAGGAGCGTGGCCGAATCGATACTTCGAACGCGGACACGCGGGGCGCTGTTCATTCTACCGCCCTGGATTGCAATGAGCGCAATGCGGCTTCCGGGATCGACGGTAGATGTCCCTATCGGCATTTCCTGCAAGAGGGAAATGCTAGAACACCTATGCAAGAGCGGTCCGGTCCAGCCGTAAACGTAGGTTGTTCGTGGTCTTCCATATGTTCGGGAAGTGGCCGTTGGGTGAAAGGATCTTCGGGCGCGAGTCGCAAGACGAATTGTGCCTTCTCTTGCTTCCTCTGCAGTTGGCCGTAACGCGGCCTTGAACGTGAGAGGCTTGAGGTTGGCGGTCCGGACCGCAAAAAATGACGCGCCTCCACTCCGATCGTCCGTTACGAACTCGGTTACCACCACCATGGCAGCCCGCGTTTTCACTCTCGACGAATTGGCCTCACGGATCGCCACCCACCTTCTCGCGATAAGCCCAAAATGTACTCTCTCTCTCGCTCTCACCTGTAAGGCTCTCGAGGTTCCGGCCCTCAGGGTATCCTGGGAGAGGCAACGCACTCTCGTTTCGCTCTTCGAATGTGTGGTTCCGATGGACATACAACGTGTTATTGTCCTTCCTAACACTGACCTCACTGTGCGGGTAAGCCCTCCTTTTCTCGTCTAACACCCTGTAGACTCATCCGTCGTGAAAAACCCGATAGGGGTTGAAGCGACCACTCACCACGCAGGAGTTGGATAGGCTCAAGCGATACGCCTCGTGGATGCGTCGGCTTGAAGTGCGCGAGTGGGGTATCTCGGAAGAAATCACTCGACTCGTGCTGCCTTTGTCAGACGGAACCCCTCCCGATTTGCCTCTTCACCTACGAGAGTTGTGTTGGTGGCTCAATGAAACCAACTCCTCGTTCCTCCTAAACTTTCTTTCACCATATTTGACAACGATTGCCATCAGTACAAACGCCCTGACTCGCCCTTTTGAGGCAGTTGATCCATGGGACCAATTACCTGACGAGGTTGTACTGATGATGTGCGCCGCGATCAAGATGTTCCCCGCTTCCCCCCAAATTGTTTGCCTAAAACTGGGCATTGAACCAGAAACTCGTCTCACGGAAGAGTTCTCTACCTACGTCTTAGGGTGTGGAGACGCGCTTCAGAAGTTTGCCACCAACGTGGTATTGTCGACTCAAGCCATCGTTCACCTCATGAAGCTCCCAAACCTACGTGACTGGACCACCTGGCAGCGTCCGCCGCAGGTGACCGACTTGGTTCGCCACGGAGTCCTCGACTGTGTCGCTTCCCTCTTCCCTTCGCTTTTGAAACTCGACTTATGGGGCGAGGTGTCCCTTGAATGGCTCTCCCTATTTGAGGCTGTCAAGAATCGTGACCCTCCGTGGATCATGGCGGGTGACAGCCTGCCCATGGTCTCCTGTGGCCACTCCACCCTTCCCATAGACTCGTCCTTGATCTCCAGATTCCTCCCGTTCGCAGATCTTGTCGATCTCCGGATCAGGGCGAAATGCTTTTTCCGATCTTGCGTATCAAAATTCACGGACGAAGATGCAGAGCGCCTGACAGCCGCTTTACCAAAGCTGGAAGTCGTCACGTTGGGCGAATGCCCCTGCATTCCTGATACGTGTCCAACAACGGTCCGCTCTCTCCTCTCCTTCTCCATCCATTGCCAGAAGCTGAAGTATTTGAACATCCACTTCCATACTTCGGATCTACGAGCGGACATGTTGGATCTGTTGGGCAACGCTTACTCGCAAAACCTACACTCGAAACCCAAATGTGTCCTCGAAACGTTGGCTCCCCACATGTTGCCCCTCGATTTATCCGACTGCAATCCTGCACTCTTCTCGATGGGGATGCTCATGATTTTCCCGTCGCTGACCAAGCTCGCCTCGTACTCACCTGAGTGGGTTCAGCTGGAAGTTTTGGTGAAGGCTATGAGACATGACCGAGAATGCGAGGTTGCGACGGAAGAACTTATGAGGTCCCTCAGCGAGGCGATGGAATCTGTCGGCAATGACATTCGCACACTCTCAGCTGTTTCCCACATTCCCTTTTGTTTACCCAGCGAACATGGGCGGAAATGCCTGTTTATTGACGATTCCTTTTGTTCTCAGCTACAGGATGAAACTGCACGTGTCTTATGCGAGCCGATTGCATCAAAGCTCGTGGAGATAACCAATGGTTGATGGAAACTTCAATGGAAAGTTTGAGGGAGAGCCCGGGTTACTGAGAGCTCACTGGTGCCGGTGATGCCCTGCGAGGTATGAGAACAAAAGGGGTGACTAAAGCATCAGAGCCATAAGTCCTTACCGCAAACCGCGTCTCGCCTTACCCAACCTCTCACAACTGCTTCAGCGTACCGACTTGGGGCGTCCTTCACCGTGGCGGTAAGGTGGAGATCGCCCCCTTTCGATCGACGAAAGACGCAGTCATGAGACCACGTTTAGAATATCCGCTTACATCCTGACGGGGGAAGCAGCGTCTCCTTGTCGTGGACGCAGATATCGCAGGTACGGTGATTAATGTGATTAATTGTTTTCCGAGAAAAATAAAATTGAGCGCTTCTTGACGTCACCTTCGTCCAGCAAGTTCTCTTCCACTTCCGGGGTTGTAACTGAGCTTGGATGCGGAAACATCCCGGCCGGCAGTCGCCCGCACGAATTCGGTGTTATCCCCACCGTGCCAATGATATCGCGACGAACTATCCCCCTCGCTTTCTACAGTCACCACCACCATGGCGGCTCGCGTCTTCAATCTCGACGAACTGGCTTCACGAATTGCCATCCACCTTCTCGCAATGAGCCCGAGAACTACACTCGCACTCGCTCTCACCTGTCGGGCACTCGAAGTTCCAGCCCTCAGAGCGTTGTGGGAGACCCTAGGTTGTCTCAAATTTCTCATCCAACACGTGGGGCCGGCAGATGCGCAGTGTTACATCTTCCTGCGTCCCTCTGATCTCCGCTTACTCGTGAGCCCTCTTTCCTGGCCAGTCGGCATCTTTCATACTCATCCCTCACGAAAATACCAACAGGCATTGGAACGACCACTCACTGCGTGGGAGCTGAATAGGCTCAAACGATACGCCTCATGGATGCGTCGACTTTGCGTGAGCGAGTGGGGGCTCTCGAAGGAAATTACCCAACTCGTGCTTTCCTCGCCAAACGGAACCCCTCCCGCCTTACCCTTCCACCTACGCGAGTTGGAATGGCGACTCAACGAAACCAACTTCTCGTTCCTCCCAAGCTTCCTCTCACCGTATTTGACAACGATCACCGTCACCACGGACGCCCTCATTTACCCTATCGAGTCAGTTGATCCATGGGACAAGCTACCAGACGAGGTCCTACCAACGATGCGCACAGCGATCAAGCTGTTTCCCTCTTCCCCACAAACCGTCCACCTCAAACTGGGCTTCGGACTGGAGACCCGCCTCACGGAAGAGGTCTCCGCGTACGTCTTAGCGTCCGGGGAATCGCTTCGGTCATTCACCACCAACGTGGTGCTGTCGACTCAAGCCATCGTCCATCTCATGCAGCTCCCCAACTTGCGTTTTTGGACCACCGAGCAGGGACCTCCACAGGTGACCGACTTGATCAACCATGGAGTCACCGGCGCCGTTTCCCTTTTCCCTGCGCTTTGGGAGATCACCCTAATGGACGAGGTGGCCTTGGAATGGCTTTCCATATTTGAGGCTGCCAAGAACCGTGATCTTCCGTGGATCATGGCGGGTGACAGCCTGCCCATGGTCTCCCACGACCATCCCACCCTTCCCATAGACTTTTCCTTGATCTCCAGATTCCTCCCATTCACAGACCTGGTCGAGCTCCGGATCATGATGGGATGCATGTCCGGCGGACCTTGCGTATCACACCTCACGGACGAGGACGTGGAGCACCTGGTAACCGCCTTACCGAAGCTGGAAGCCGTCACGTTGGGCGAGTGGCCCTGCGATTCTGATACGTGTCCCACAACAATCCGCTCACTCCTCTCCTTCTCCATCCATTGCCTGAAGTTGAGGTATCTGAACATCCACTTCCGTACCGCAA
>Ga0307511_10006924_pt1 | contig 11424 bp, 7 predicted proteins | sample 13_EM_MG_FD_200266 | JGI IMG/M metagenome (GOLD analysis project Ga0307511, IMG submission 200266) | Populus trichocarpa ectomycorrhiza microbial communities from riparian zone in the Pacific Northwest, United States - 13_EM | ecosystem: Host-associated > Plants > Roots > Unclassified | place...
GACATCAATCCGTTCACGTACGATGTCGCGAGTTGTGCCGGCAATCGGCGTGACGATTGCAGCCTCGTAACCGGCGAGTTTGTTGAGGAGGCTGGACTTACCGGCGTTGGGGCGTCCGGCGATCACAACCGTCATTCCCTCGCGTAGCAGGCGTCCTTGGCGTGCGCTCTGTTCTACACCGTCGAAATGCTCGCGAACGGATTGGAAGCGTTCGGTGAGTTGCTCGTCGGCGAGGAAATCCACTTCTTCCTCGGGAAAATCGATCGCGGCTTCAACGTAGGTGCGTAGATCGATGACGGCGTCGGTCAGCCCACGGATCATGGCGGAGAATTCGCCCTGCAAAGAACGCATGGCTGCACGCACCGCGGCGCGCGAGCCCGCGTCGATGAGATCTGCTATGGCCTCCGCTTGCGCGAGATCGACTTTGTCGTTGAGAAACGCTCGCTGCGTGAATTCGCCCGGTTGTGCGCGTCGACTGCCGATCTCAATGACACGAGCAACGAGTGCCTCCATGACCAGCGTGCCACCGTGGCCCTGCAGCTCGAGGACATGCTCCCCGGTGTAGGAGTGCGGCGCGGGAAAGAAAAGCGCGAGCCCGGCATCGATCGTGTCTTGTTGGGCGTCGAGAAAGCGGGCGAAGGTTGCGCGCCGCGCCGGCGGTAGCTCACCGAGAATAACGGCGGCGATCTCGGGCACCTTCGGCCCCGACACGCGCACAATCCCGATGCCACCACGTCCCGGAGGCGTCGCCGCTGCCACGATAGTGTCCACGCGTCCCATGTGGACATTAGAGTAACGGTGAGTTACGTCCGCGGAAACCCTAAGTTTTCTTCTTCGCCGCCACTGCTGCAATGCGGCGATTGATATTCCACTGCTGCAAGATGGACAAACAGGTGTTCGTAACCCAGTACAGCACCAGTCCCGCCGGGAAGAAAGCGAACATGAACGACATCACCAGCGGCATGAACATGAACACCTTGGCCTGGACCGGATCCGGTGGCGCGGGATTCAGTTTGTACTGAGTGAACATCGCCGCGGCCATGATGGCCGGCAGCACGAAGAACGGGTCACGCGAAGACAGATCGTGGATCCAGAACGCGAACGGCGCCTGGCGCATCTCCACGCTCTCCAGCAACACCCAGTAGAACGCCAGGAATACCGGGATCTGGATAATGATGGGCAGGCAGCCCGCCACCGGGTTGATCTTCTCGCGCTGGTACAACTCCATCATGGCGCGGCCGCGCTTCTCTGCGTCGTCCTTGTAGGTCTCCTGCAGGTTTTTGATCCGGGGCTGCAGCTGTTTCATCTTGGCCATGGAGCGGCCGCTGGCCTCGGAGAGCGGGTAGAAGGCGAGCTTCAGCAGGAACGTCACCAGGATGATGGCGATACCCCAGTTGCCGAAGAATTGGTCGACTGTGTCGAGCACAATGAACAGGGGCTGTGCGAGCACGTACAGGTAGTTGTAGTCCGTGACACGAGCGAGCTCCGGCCCGGTGGCCTTCAGCTGCCTCTGCAGCTTGGGTCCCACGAAAATATCGGTGCCGAATTTCGCCGAGCCGCCCGGGGCCACAGTATGAGCCTCGCCCTTGGCTGCCAGCCGGTACCGGTCGCCGTCGGCGGTCAGCGTGAAGTGATACTTCTGGTCCTTCGGAGGCACGATCGCGCTGACAAAGTGATGTTGTAGAGCCGCGATCCAGCCGTTCGCGACATCGATCGACAAGTGACTGTCATCGCGGTCGGCTGTATCGAGCTTGCGATATTTCTTGCCGTCGTAGACGGCCGGGCCGTGATAAGCGTAGGTCTCGACGTTGAACATCGATCGCTTGGTGCGGGGATCGTTGCGCAAAATTTGCGCGTACGGCGCTGCGGACCAGGGCGCGTCCGAGTGATTCTCCACGTCGTATTCGATGTCCACGGCGTATTCGCCGCGGCGAAAAATAAATGTCTTCGTAACCTGGACGCCGTTGTCGCTCTTCCAGGTGAGGGGCACGCGCAACTCGTTGGCAGTGCCGAGGTTGTAATCCGTCTTTGCGCTCTCGAGCGGTGTCAGGTGACTGGGTGTTGCCTGTGTGCCCGTCAGGCCGGACTGCAACAGGTACTCGGTCTGCGGATCGTCCCTGTTCTCCAGGCGTACCGGCGCGGTCTCGCCTTTGACTTTGGGATAATTGAGCAAGTCAGCGCGCTGTATCGTGCCGCCCAGGGTGCTGATTTCGAGATCGAGTACGTCCGTGCGAACGTGGACGACTGGCGCCGAAGGAGCGCCCGCTGTGGAGGGCGCGCTCGATCCAGGCACAGAGTCAGTTGGAGCGTTGGCTGTCGCGCCGGCGCCAGGGGTGGCGGCGGGTGCGGAGGTTTCCTTCGGAGCCTCCGGAATCTGATTCGCCAGATCGTTGCTGGAGCTGGCGGCAGTGGCGGGGTTGCCGTTCGCGGGCTGCGTTGTGTTGGCAATGACGTCGGTGCGCGGACCGTAGTCGCGCTGCCAGGCGTCATAGTTCAGCCAAACCATCAACGCGAGAGCGACCCACAGGTAGATTCGGGGATTGTTAGTCATGTGCCGGGTGGTTGCATGCGGCTGGGGCTAGACGGGGGTGCCCAGCTCGAGAGCGGTACGGGATCGAAACCACCCGGATGCCACGGATGGCATCGTCCAAGGCGCCTCACAGTCAACCAACCGCCCCGCAGCATGCCGAATCGGTTGATGGCCTCGAGCGCATAGTTGGAACAGGACGGATGGAATCGGCATGTGGGACCGAGAAGCGGGCTCACGGTCCACTGGTAAATTCGAATCAGGAGCGTGGCAACGTAGCGCATTGCGCGTTCTATTGTTCCATTAGCTGACAGCCGCCACTGCAGGATGCTTTCAGCGCACATCGCCGGACCCCTGATTTCCAGGGGCGTGAAATTTGCCCGCTACGCTCTTCCACAGCGCAGTCAGGCTCTCGCGTAGCTCCGCCCCTGTAGCGTCCCGCGCACGGCTTCGCGCGCTGACAACCAGGTCGACGGCCGGCAACTCGTACTGGTGCAGGCGGAACGACTCGCGGATTATCCTTCGAATCCGGTTACGTTGGACACCGCCGCCCGCGGTCCGAACCGCAACGGCGAGGCCGAGGCGCGGCAAGCCCTCGTCGTTCCAGCAAGCGGTCACACCAAAGAATCCATTGCCAAACCGTCGGCCACGCGCGTACGTCGCATCAAAGTCCGACTTACGACGTAAGCGCTTCTGCGCGGGAAGGGTAAGCCTCTTTCGGGTCGCGCAGTCGCCGGTCAAGCGGATCTTATGGGATGAGCTTTCTGCGGCCCTTGGCGCGACGGCGGGCCAGAACGGCACGGCCGTTCTTGGTGGCCATGCGTGCACGGAACCCGTGCGTGCGCGCACGCCGCACTTTACTCGGTTGATAGGTGCGCTTCATAGCATGAGCTCCGGCGATGGTCCGTGGGTACCAAAAAGGGCGGCAAGGCTAAGCCGTTGACCGCCAAGGTGTCAATAGATAATTGCCATGCGCTTCGCGCAACTTTTCAGTGGGTTGCGAGGCGCAACCCACTCCGTTGAGTATTTCGGAGGCTTCAGCACACGCGGCACTAGGTATAGACTGCGCAGCCCTTTTAACAGGTCCCGCGAGGCGGCCGCGGAGGCAGCGCGTGGAAGCGTCTCATTGGACTCAATGTATTTGCGCCTTGGAAGCTGAGCTTCCGGAGCAGCAATTCAATACGTGGGTGCGTCCTCTACAGGTTTTGGAGGGTGCCGGTGCGTTGAAGCTGCTTGCGCCGAATCGATTCGTCGTCGACTGGGTGAATGCCAATCTGTTGCCGAGAATTGGTGAGCTGTTACGTGATCAAGGTAGCGGTGACATCCCCGTAGTGACAGTTGAAGTCGGCTCACGCGCAGTGGTTCCGGAGCGCAAGGCCGCTGTCCCGGTCATCCTTCCCACGCGCCCGCGACGAGCGGACGGCCTCGTGGTCGGGGCTCGCCTGCAAGCCGATTTCACGTTCGGCTCGTTCGTTGAAGGCAAGAGCAACCAGCTCGCGAAAGCCGCGGCATTGCAGGTAGCTGAGAACCCGGGCCGAGCCTACAACCCGCTGTTCCTCTACGGTGGTGTTGGTTTGGGCAAGACCCATCTGATGCACGCCATCGCGCATCTGATCAAGGAACGCGATTCCGAGGCGCGTATTGCGTACGTTCACTCGGAGCGTTTCGTGGGTGATATGGTCCGCGCCCTGCAGCACAACTCGATGAACGAGTTCAAGACCGCGTATCGCTCGCTCGATGCGCTCATGATCGACGACATTCAATTCTTTGCCGGCAAGGATCGCTCGCAGGAAGAGTTCTTTCACACCTTCAACGAGCTGCTCGAAGGTCAGCACCAGGTCATCCTGACGTGCGACCGTTATCCGAAGGAAGTCGACGGTCTAGAGGAACGCCTCAAGTCGCGTTTTGGTTGGGGCCTGACGGTGGCCATCGAGCCACCCGAGCTCGAGACCTGTGTGGCCATCCTGATCTCCAAAGCGCAGCACGCCGGCGTGATCCTCCCTGAGGAAGTCGCGTTCTTCATCGGCAAGCGAATTCGCTCGAATGTTCGCGAGCTCGAGGGCGCATTACGGCGGGTGATTGCCAACTCGCGCTTCACCGGTCACCCGATCAACGTCGAATTCACCAAAGAAGCCCTGAAAGACCTGCTGTCTCTGCAGGCGAAACTGGTTACGATTGAGAATATTCAGAAGACCGTTGCGGATTACTTCAAGGTTCGCATGGCAGACCTGCTCTCCAAGCGCCGCAGTCGCTCCGTGGCGCGTCCGCGCCAGGTAGCTATGGCACTTGCCAAGGAGTTGACGAGTCACAGCCTTCCAGAGATCGGTGATGCGTTCGGTGGCCGTGATCACACGACCGTCATGCACGCATGCAAGCGGATCAAAGAGCTGCGCGGCTCGGAGCAACGCATGAGCGAGGACTATTCGAACCTGTTGAGAACTTTGGCGGGATGATGTGTAAATGCCTGTGTACTGACTGTGGATGAATCTGTGGATAAAGTTACGCACAGGACGCACACAGGAGACTGGCAGCTCGCGCCGTGGTTTGTGCGTCCGCGAAACTGCTGCAACAGGTTGATACACGAGGCAAAGTTTTCTTGTGCTCGATATCCACAGGCTCTATAGCAACAACAATCTGAGTTCTTAAAGAAAGATAGAAGATATGAAGCTGACAGCTCCACGTGAAGATTTCCTCGCTCCCCTGCAAAGCGTCATCGGCGTGGTCGAGCGCAGGCAGACGATGCCGGTTCTCGCGAACGTCCTTCTGTCAGCGAGAGAAAATCGCCTCAGCATCACCGGTACCGATCTCGAAGTGGAGCTCGTAGCGACGAGCATGGTGAATGTTCAGCAAGGCGGTGACATCACGGTGCCCGGCAGGAAGATGCTGGATATTTTCAAATCGTTGCCAGAGCAGGTGAGCGTCACGCTCAGCACGGAGGGCGAGCGGATATCGATCAAGGCGGGACGAAGCCGGTTCACACTGGCGACTCTCCCGGCCGCGGAGTTTCCGTTGGTGGAGGAGATCAACGCGCAGCAGACTTTGACCGTTGCTCAAGGTGAATTTCGGCGCCTGATCGAGAAGACGCATTTTTCGATGGCACAGCAGGACGTCAGGTACTACCTGAACGGTCTGTTGCTGGAAACTGAAGGCGCCTCCCTGCGTGCGGTAGCGACGGATGGACACCGCCTTGCGATATGCGAGATGACCCTCGTCGAGGCGGCCAAGACCAACCAGCAGGTCATCGTGCCCCGCAAAGGTGTCTTGGAGCTGCAGCGGACGCTGGGGACCGAGGGCACGATTGAGCTCGCGATCGGAACTAACCACGTTCGTGCCCAGATCGGCGCAATTCGCTTCACTTCGAAGCTGATCGACGGTCGTTTCCCGGAATATGGTCGGGTTATCCCGGCCAGTCCAGCCCGCAAGGTCGAGGCGGATCGCGAGCTGCTTCGCCAGGCGTTGCAGCGGACGGCCATTCTTTCGAACGAGAAATACCGGGGAATTCGGCTGACCGCGAAGCCGGAGCTGCTGGTCATCCAGGCCCACAACCCCGAGCAGGAAGAAGCCGAGGACCAGGTCGAGGTGAGTTACCAGGGTGAAGAGGTTGAGATCGGGTTCAATGTAAATTATCTGCTGGATGCGTTGGGCGCCATTGAGAGCGAGAAGGTCGAGATCGGTCTGACTGATTCAAACAGCAGCTGCCTCATTCATGCTCCGGGCGCGACGCATACGCGCTACGTAGTGATGCCAATGCGCCTTTGAGGGTGCCCGGAGGCCACGAGCCCATCTGACTCATGTTGGGTTGCTGCAGCGGCGCCCGTGAGCCGGACAGGGTCCTGGGCAGCCCCGGTATCTGCCTGGTGTGACATGGCCACTGCGGCTGGGTTTTCATGGCGATAACCAAAGGTTGAATTCACCGTGAGTCTCGTTCAGTTGACGGTGGAGGATCTACGATGCCTCCAGCGCGCCGAACTGACACTCGATCCGCAGCGCAATCTGATCTGGGGGAGCAATGGGTCTGGTAAGACCTCGTTGCTCGAGGCGATCTTTCTCCTGGGTCGCGGCAGGTCATTCCGAACTCGAAACTCCGACCGCCTCATTCGCCACGGACAACCGCGGCTCACCGTGTTTGGCCGGACCGATGGAATGCCTCCCCAGGCGGTGGGCGTCCAGGTGGCGAAGGCGGGCGGAACAACCGCGCGTATCAACGGTGCGACGGCGGGATCGCTGACTGAGCTGTCTCAGGCCTTCCCAGTCCAAGTCATCGATCCGGGTGTACACAAGCTCGTTGAGGAGGGAGGGTTCCGGCGTCGCCGGTGGATGGACTGGGCAGTGTTCCACGTGGAACAGGGCTTTGCCGATCTGTGGGTGCGTTACACGCGAGCGGTCAAGCAGCGCAACGCCGCCTTGCGAAGCCAGCCGGCGCAAGCGTCTGCGTGGGATCCGGAAGTGGCCCGGCTCGGCGAGCTCATTGCGGAGGCTCGGCGCGGAATGCTGGAGCAAATGCAGTCTGGCTGGCGACAGAGTGTATTGGCCCTGAGCGGCCTGGAAGTGGACCTGCACTACAGCCGGGGTTGGTCGCAGGATGTGCCGCTCGCTCAGGCGCTGGTGGACTCACGGGTGCGTGACCAGGCAAGAGGACTTACGCACAGTGGGCCTCATAGGGCGGACGTACTCGTGCGTCTGAATGGGCGTCCGGCGCGCGAGATCCTGTCTCGGGGACAGCAGAAGCTGGTCGCCATCGCCATGACCTTGGCCCAAATTCAACTGCTCCAGGAGCGCACGGCGATCACGCCAACCCTGCTGCTCGACGATCCCGCCGCTGAGCTGGATGGACCGCATCTGCTGCGTTTCATTGAGGAGGTGAGCCATTTGAAGTGCCAGCTCGTGCTCACCTCTCTGCAGCCCGAGTCCGATCTTTTTGGAAGGCCTGAAAGGGTGTTCCACGTGGAACAGGGACGGGTGGCGCCTGTATAATGCCCCATCCATAGACTGGGCAAATTCATGGCATCTGACGACGTCTACGACTCCAGCAAAATCAAAGTTTTAAAAGGCCTCGACGCGGTGCGAAAACGCCCCGGCATGTACATCGGGGACACCGATGACGGCTCGGGTTTGCACCACATGGTTTTCGAGGTCGTCGACAATTCCATCGACGAGGCCTTAGCCGGTTATTGCGATCGGGTATTGGTCACGATCCACGCCGACGAATCCGTTACGGTCTCCGACAACGGTCGCGGGATTCCTGTGGATATCCATCCCGAAGAAGGTCGCTCCGCCGCGGAAGTGATCATGACCGTCCTGCACTCGGGCGGTAAGTTCGACGACACCTCGTACAAGGTCTCCGGCGGTCTGCACGGCGTCGGCGTCTCGGTCGTGAACGCGCTCTCCGATTACCTGCAGCTGACCGTCAGCCGTGACGGGAAAGTTCACAAGCAGGAATATCATTTAGGCGAGCCCGCTGCTCCCATGGCCGCGGTCGGAGACACGAAGGAGCGGGGGACGCTCATCCGTTTCCGACCCAGCGCGAAGATCTTCACGAACATCCAGTTCAACTACGAGATTCTCGCCAAGCGATTGCGGGAGCTCTCGTTCCTCAATTCAGGCGTCCGCATCGACCTGATCGATGAGCGCGAGAACAAATCAGACGTCTTCAAGCACGAGGGCGGCCTCCAGGCCTTTGTGAAACATCTGAATCGCACACGCACCCCGGCGCACGAAACGGTCTTCTGGTTCAAGACCCAGGATGGACCGATCGCCGTTGAGGTGGCGATGCAGTGGAATGACTCCTACCAGGAGAGCATGTACTGCTACACGAACAATATTCCGCAGAAGGACGGCGGTACCCATCTGGCTGGGTTCCGAAGTGCGCTCACGCGCACCCTGAACGACTACATCGAAAAGGAGATGTCGACGAAGAAGGAGAAGATCCAGACCACGGGTGACGACGCCCGCGAAGGTCTGACCGCGATCTTGTCCGTGAAGCTTCCCGACCCGAAGTTCTCCTCCCAGACCAAGGACAAACTGGTCTCGTCTGAGGTGAAGGGCATCGTGGAGACTGCGGTCAGCACCAAGCTCCAGGAGTTTTTGCTGGAGAGCCCAGCCGAGGCCCGTCTCATCCTGGCCAAGACCATTGAAGCGGCGAGGGCCCGCGAGGCCGCTCGCAAGGCTCGCGAATTGACTCGACGCAAAGGGGCACTCGATATCGCGGGTCTGCCCGGCAAGCTGGCGGACTGCCAGGAGAAGGATCCGGCGCTCTCCGAGATCTTCATCGTCGAGGGCGACTCGGCCGGCGGCTCCGCCAAGCAAGGGCGCGATCGCCGCACCCAGGCCATCCTGCCGCTCAAAGGCAAGATCCTCAACGTCGAGAAAGCTCGCTTCGACAAGATGATCTCGTCGGCTGAGGTCGGCACGCTGATCACCGCGCTCGGCTGTGGAATAGGGCGCGACGAGTTCGACATCAACAAGCTGCGCTACCACCGCATCATCATCATGACCGACGCGGACGTGGACGGCTCTCACATCCGGACGCTGCTTCTTACTTTCTTCTACCGGCAGATACCGATGCTCATTGAGCGCGGTCACATCTACATCGCTCAACCGCCGCTCTACAAGGTGAAGCGCGGTAAGCAGGAGTCGTACGTCAAGGACGAGAACGAGCTCAATGCCGTTCTGCTCAATACCGCCTTGGAGAGCTCTGCGCTCTTCGTCAACGCCGAGGCCCCTCCGCTTCAGGGATCCGGCCTCGAGATGCTGGCGCGTCAATACATGGAGGTCCAGGCAATCATCAAGCGCTGGTCACGGCGCTATGACGACCGGCTTCTGGACCAGTTGATCTATATGCCGGAAGTTCGAACAGAGGACTTCGATCGGGTCGATTGGTTGCGGGGTTGGGCTCAGGAACTGCACCAGCGGCTGAATGGACTCGACGACGGAACGCGGACTTACAGCGTCCAGGTCAGTGAGGCGGGCGACGGGCATGCGGCGCGGGTACTGATCCACAAGACCGAGCATGGCACTCCGAGCAACAAGTACCTGCCACGGGAATTCTTTGAATCCGCCGAGTACCAGCGGATTGCCGATCTTGCCCGGACGTTGGCGGGATTGATCAGCGAGGGTGCCCATGTGACCCGCGCCGGCGATCGGTACGAGGTCGGCTCCTTCAAGGAAGCCATGAAATGGCTGTTCGACCAAGCGCGCCGTGGCCAGACCATCCAGCGCTATAAAGGACTGGGTGAGATGAACCCGGAACAGCTGTGGGATACCACTATCAACCCGGACACTCGCCGACTCATGCAGGTGAAGATAGACGACGCGGTGGCTGCGGACGATATTTTCACCACTCTCATGGGTGATCAGGTCGAGCCACGCCGCGAGTTCATTGAGAAGAACGCCCTCTCGGTCATGAACCTCGACGTTTGACCAGAGAGTCTCAATTTCCCCATAACTAATTGATAGTTATGGGGAAATTCTTATCGGACAAGCGCCCAGACCCCCATTCCGAACGCCACGTACCCGAACGCGAAAAACGCCAGCCGCACCGGCGTTAGCGCATTGCAACGCAACAAGGCCAGCAGGCCGGCGATAGCGACGGCAGTAACCACGGCGGCAATTGTCAGCGCACCGTCGAACAACCAGGGTGTGAAGAACAAGCCCAGGGCCGTGGGAACCGTCGCTTGAATCATCATCGAGCCGCTGATGTTCGAGAGCGCGAGCCGATGCTTCCCCTGCCTGATCCAGATGATCGCGTTCATAGTCTCGGGCAGCTCGGTCGCTACCGGGCTCAGTAGCAACGCGACAACCGTCGAAGGAATGCCCAGCCAAGGCCCCACAGCGCCCAGCTGGCTGACGAAAACGTGCGATGCGGCAAAGATGACCACCACGGCCAGCACCGTCTGTAAGGCCACCATGATCCAGCCAGGATCCACAGCCTTCGGCTGAAACATCAGAGGTTCCAGATCACCCTCCGCCGCGTCACCTTCATGGCGTACCTCAGACCACGTATAGGCTGCGTACGCGGCCAGAAATAGCCATCCCAGCCAAGGCTTGACGGCAAACGCCGCGAAACCAAGCGCGATTTTGAACGCAAAGATTAGCAAGAACCAGCTCTGATCGCGGCTCAATCGCTGACGATTGAGCTCGATGGGCCGGTTGGGCGCCTGGGAGCGGGTCAGCAACAGCATGATGCCCACGATGGGGTACGCGATGGTGGCAAGCACCAATGGGCCGCCGAGTGCCGCACCTACGCCTATGTTCTTCGCCGCCGCGTCGTGGCCGAACACGACGGCAACGAAGGTGACGACACTTTCAGGCAGAGCGGTCCCGAAGGCGGCCAATACGGTACCGACTGCGTTCTGGGAGATTCCGGCCTTGCGACCGACCCATTCCACTCCGTTGACGAAGTACTCGCAGGCCCAGTACACAAATCCGGCGGACAGCAGCAGTACGATGACCGCCACGAGCATCGTTGAATTCAAATTGCCGACCAATCGCCCCAGGGCCGGCGAATATCGCAGCAGGCTCGACGATTAGGAAGCGCGGCGGCAAAAGCCCGGGGTTGGCGAGCCGGGCCCTGGCACTGCCCAGCGGCTGGGTTGCCGGTCGGCCAAGAGACAACGTGCTCCGGCCAGTGCGCAGCGTCATCTCTAACGGAATGCTCCGCCATGGCCTTACATAAACTGCTTGGCCAGCTCCCAGGCAGTAGCGTCGATCGCGGACTGCAGCGCCCGTGCCGTCTTGTTGGGGTCAACCTGGAGGGCGGCGCGATTACGGAAGCTGAGCTTGTCATCTGCCCGGATGAGTACGCCCTCCTCGTCAGTGTTCTCGGTGCAGCCATAGACAATACGGTCCTGGAAGAGAACCTGATTGTCCTTGGCGCTCACGAGGCGCGCTGACAACTC
>Ga0307511_10006925_pt1 | contig 11424 bp, 8 predicted proteins | sample 13_EM_MG_FD_200266 | JGI IMG/M metagenome (GOLD analysis project Ga0307511, IMG submission 200266) | Populus trichocarpa ectomycorrhiza microbial communities from riparian zone in the Pacific Northwest, United States - 13_EM | ecosystem: Host-associated > Plants > Roots > Unclassified | place...
GAGCCGGCTCGAGCCGAGCCTGGGGGTGGGCTCGAGCTTTTCCCGGGTCGGGCTCGGCTCGTGCCCAGGCATAGACGTCACAACCATAAAATTCTACAAACTTGAAGTTGCAACTACAAGAACTCAGATCACTCGGCCTATATTGGTTTAGTTGGTGGCTTGCAACTAAAACCTTGTACAAGAACCCGGTTCTGATTTGGGAACCCCCTGCTATGCCTTGCGAGAGAGCCCACGTCCTGGAGGGCATTTCCATTCCAATACCTTATTAATTGACTCTATATTCTCCTCAGGCTTGATTTCCCACCCTCGTGCTTGCATCCTTCCAAATTCTCTTCATATTACCTACTTTCTCTGATATTTTTTTCACCGTAATGTGATCTTCATCAGCAAATGCTTCTTTCTTAACCTCCTTGTGCTATATGATTATTATCCGTTGAATGTTACCACCTCGCTGGCATTTTGAGTTAGGACGTCGCTGAAACCATCCTATCGATCGATCCCTACGATCTACTGACTGCTGCTGGGGTTTTTAGACCAGCCTAGGAAAAGTGCAATCTGGCTAGGAGCCACGCAGAAGACCGCCGACATGCTGTTCCTCCTCACAGACTCCCAGACGGCCCTGCGGACGGCAATCAACATCAGCAACGGTGCACCACCAAGGTCGGACATAGAGAGGAAAATAAACAGGCCCTGAGAAAGAGGAAGGACCAAGACATTGCCATCTCCTGGATCAGGAGCCACATAGGGATCCCAGGCAATGGGAAAGCAGAGAGACAAGCGGGCTTCGAGTCTCGGCTGGAAGTCACTGCAGGCTCAGACAGGACGCGACAGAAGAGGGCATCGCGGCGTTCTCCAGGGCACAACGAAAGAAGATAGGTTCCAGGAAGAGTACGGACAAAGGAGAAGCGACTGGAGCAGGAGAGCGGCATCCGCCTACACCTGACTAAGAACGGACAAGGGCCCTCAGAAGGCCTGGCTACGTCGGCTAGGCAGGACGGCGGATCCAACTTGGCCATGCGGCCACGAAAGAGAGGATGGGCAACACATCACGCTCGAATGCCCAAGATGTAGGAAGGAAAGGAGGGAACTGCGGGGGCTACGATCCTCATGAGAGTAGCTGGATGCCCCGGTCTGGAAGAAAGAAGGTGATGAGGACTCATACGACGCAGTAGAGGCCTTTTTCGGCTTCATCTACTCCCAGCTATGAAGTTATTTCATTGATTATTCGAATTACGAGATGTGCTATTTTCCTGTTTACACGCTGTACATAGCATCGCCCGGGGGGCCAGATTAACTTGACCCCCCCTGAATCCGCTCGGGTTTTCCGAGAGGCTCATCATGGCCCCACTTAGGGCCCGCATATGAGTAGAGTATTTAAAAATAAAAATAAAAAGGGGAGAACAGCTATCGCTCGTTCTCTCTGCCTTCTATCCAAATAACGTTTTCATGAGACAGACAGAATCTGTAGTTCTACGGTTCTGGTATCAAGGTGCCCCCAATACGTCCGACATGTGTGCTTGGACGCAGACACTGGCGTAATCACTTGCAATCTCCTAGGCTGGTTGCCCAATCTCCAGATACTTCTGACTAGCTACTGGGGAATCTTAGGCCTGGGCACGAGACGTCTCCAGACTTTTGGACATCGAGCAACCGCAGTCACAATCAAATGATGTAGGTACTAGGAATTTCCAGAAAATGAGCGGAGGAAAGGCATCTCATCCTTTAATTATATACAGTTTGCCACACTGTCTCACCAGCTGTCACACTGGTTCAACGGCTGTCGCATTTTCCCACAAATATCTGCACGGCGCACGCAATGAAAAATCTCGCATAGGTAACGAGGCTTTCTCGAGGCTGTTGCCCAAGTGTCTCGAGGCGTCTCGTCTCGTTAACTCTCGAGACATCTAGTCTAGTGCCCAGGCCTACTGGGGATACGAGGGGTGACCTGTCGAATTAGCTAGCACCTGCTCGCTGTGCCATTTGTATGCACCCCTTGCTCGGTCCATGGTAATGTCCAGCACTCTCTACAGCGGCATCCATACTAAGGCCAGCACATATTATGCAGATTGGATTTATTACGCTACGATAACTTTGAATGGGCCGGGCCGTATTGCTGAATGGGTCAGAACATTAGCACATTAACTCAACACAACATAAGCATATAGGAGAGGTAAATAATTATTTCCTGTATCGTTGATATTCAATAATTATCTAGCGATATTAATTGTGTTATTTGTAGTCATATTCGAGGTGGTATGTGCGTTATGATGGTTGTAGGTGGAAATGTGGTTATACTGGTAACCTGCGTTCCGACATAGTAGATGTAAAGGAAGGGGCAATAACAGAGAGTATTGCCGGTCCCTATGGAGGAGCGAAGTAATATTAGGGGCGAGCCGGTGAGAAGACCATATCTGTCGGAATATAGATATTTGTGGGCTATATAATGGCTCGGGCCTAACTGGTTGCCCGTACGGGTGCGGAAGATATAATTCTGAAATGAAGATAATAGTATTCCCGATAGTAGTACCAGTAAACACAAGATGTACAAGACTTCGCTCGAGTCTCCAAAACCAGATCTAAGTACAGGATGTGTGCATATATATAGGAAGGTGGGGTTGGGTGAGCACTGCCAGCTCCATTAGCAAGCATAAATTTGCATTCAGACACACTTAGTATTTAAAGTAAAACATGTTTTAAAAGAAAAAAAATAAAACAATAACAAAAATTCCAATAACTTAAAACATAGGACTCTATTATCTTTCTAATATAGTATCTAAAGTGCCCAGACCTCATGCCCTAGGTGTCAATAATACTTTTGGTCCATCAGATACTCCTATACCTTCTACCTTCCAACCCTATTCTTCAAAACCAAAATTTCCACATATGAATTTTGTTGGTAGTTGTAACACTAATTGAAATGGGCCCTTTGCTATATGAATCAAGCAAATACTATATATGAACAAGACTTTCCGGAATTTTGAGCCTATTTTGCCCATGGATAGCTGAGCTAGACGGAAAACTCCGGCATGTGCCACTTCCTAGTACTCCGCCGCTTCCCCTTGATATATAGTATAATCAAAGCTGCAAATGTACACAATACATCCCTAATCCCATCTAAGTAGTGAGCCGGAGGTTCCCTTTGTTTAGGTCTATCCAATTGTTTTAGTCCAATCGGTCATAGAGATGCATGACAGTACAAAGGGTTCACACGACTCCTTATTTGGTATAGCAGCTCAATGCGGGCCTTCATCAGATATACATAAGCTGAGTAGGTGTTCAAACCACAGGGTCAACAAACTCTTATAGTACAGTATCGGACTCTGTTTCCAAACCTCTAGTTGGTAGTCTCTTGTACGAACTCGCAATACCCCCTACGCTCGTTATTCGTCGCCTTCTTGTTCCTACTTTATATACATAGATTGCCTAGGCGCGGCCAGATTAACTTTGCCCTCCTTGAATCCTGTGGCCGGCACTGTACGTACAGAGTTGGTCCGCCATGCGGGCAGATCAACTTGGCCGTCGCTTGAATCCAGTCGCGCTTCCGCTGGCTCATCATCCCCCTCACTGGGGCCGCATACATGAGTAATGGGTATATATGTGTTCCGGCCCAGTCATCAACAGGAACTTTTGATCAGTGGCCCGGTTCAGTCATGATTGTAGATTTATTACGCTACGATAACTAGTCGGTACACTCATACTAATTGGACTAGACTGGGCCAGGGGTACGGCACCGGGCAAGTGAAGCTAGACAAGGTTAAGTAGATCCGGAAAATATGAAGTGGATTCCAACTCCACTCAGTGGACAAACAGGGCGAGATCAGGGCACACAATTAACAAGTAAAAGTCGAGTACTAAAAAGTGACAAAGCAAGCAAAGATATAAACACCGACAAGTTTCCCAGCAGTGAAGAAGTTCAATACAGACGCAGCGAATTCTCCAGCCCTGAATAAGTTCCATAACTATATATACAACCAACTCAAGTCGTTAATTGTATTGAAATTCGATAAGTATTTTTGACATGAAGTGTGGAAGTAGCGGAATGACAGGATCAACTCGAGCACATTGCAACTGCAGAACTTGCAATACTCAGCGCTGCCGCTGTGTTAAGGCTAGTCGCACTTGCACAATTCACTGCCATCCTCATGGACAGGTGATGGAATCTACTGCAACAAACCAAGTGGAGTGGATGAGGATGAAGATGAGGGAGCGACCGGGATAGATCAAGCGGGGGATAGGGAGGATGATAATAGCGGAGTGGAATAGCTATGGTTATGATGTATATAGTATATTTAGTTAGCTGATAGAAACGAACTCTCGTCTCTAATTTTTGACCGGTCGGTTTAATGAATAGACTGGACCCGCTTGACTGGCCCGCTCAGTCAATTGGTATGGCCACTCATCAAGAGACCGGTCTAATGACGAAAAACACATCCTTAGTAACTGGGCCAGAACATATGTAAAAAATGTGATACCAATGCCAGCCAATTGCAACCATAAATCCTTGAACTACCCTCGCCAACACAGTTTTCTGTGCTCGCTGCCTTTCCAGCTTCTCTTCTCAAACTTCAAACGCAATCCTAATACAGGAGCCACCCGGATATGGATTCAAGGCATGGAGACCAGCGTTCACTACTACCGATTCCTGACAGCAGCTATCCGACCGGGACCGAGTACGATAGGAAGAATGATGCTGGAGCCAAGCATTGCGACACCGGCAGGCATAAGGCAGGCATACACGCGAGAGCACCACACCTGGAATGGGACCGAGATTCGCTGAGAGCCCATGAGAGCGTGGCTACATCACATCAGGAAAGCGCCGGACCCATTTTGCCAATGCGGGGCGACTCAGAACGCAGCACACCTCCTAGCCTCTGGGTGCGTGGGGGGGATGAAACGAAGGTGGGAGGAAATTTAGTCAACCCGGATTTTTCCGCGGAGGTCACAACCTTCCATTTGGACCAGGGGAAGAGCGGAGAGCCGGGGGATGCAGGACCCGCGGGGATCGCTGGGGCTGGACTGGAGGAGGGAGTAGGGGAAAGGCGGGGTAGGGCAGGGCAAAGGGGGGAGTCACGGAAATTTGTATTTTTTGAAAGTTGTATTTAGTGAGGGGGGTGCTGGCACGGCTCAGAGGTTGGACAATCCAGCCGAGATTTTCCAATTACCCAATTCTATAGCATAGAGGTCTGCCCTACTAAGCTTAGTGGGTGAGCAAGCCACATGTTCAGCAAAGTCTTATAGCACAGTATCGGCCTCGGTCTCTTTACGAACACTTGTTAATCCCCACCAACCTACACTTACGTTCTTAGCCTATCTTCTGAGGCCGTTACATATAGAACTAAGTAAGCCTTCATTGAACCTTCAACTATGGCAGTAGAGCTATATACCCCACTTCGGAACACCTCTACTAACTTAGCCCACAGTTACACTATTACCACATTTTCTATCCATTTCCGCTTTTACCCACCGTTCTATATGTTGAATCCAGCAAGCTTGGACATCCTGCGTAAAATTCTTTCCCTTTCGTTGCCCCTGCTGCCCTAGTTGATGTCCAGATTTTCCTTTTTTTTTATATACATACTCTATACTCATATTGAATGATAAGTATGGAGTAGGTAGATCAGTTCAGTTCCGGTTTTCCTCGCCCAACCTTGCCCAGCTCACGTGACTACGTCTATTGATGAGATTAGCCGGATCTCTGCCTGCTTTTCAAGTTTCGTGACCTGGCACTTGACAAACAACGCCCATTAGAGCAGCGAATCAGGATTTCTAGTCAACCTTGCTCGATATGGAAAATCCCGAATATGTTCATACAGCAGCATTTCATCCTAACAATATGACCATCGGTATTCAGATTTCAAATCAATAACATTCAAGTTATTCCATGTCCTCCCATTCCCGATCACATCAATCCCTCCCGCCTCCACCTAAGTTCTGTGGGCCCCGCACATCATACTCCGCTCCCAATATTCACCACGATGAGCATGCCAGGAATGGAGGACTATCACAAATGATTAAGCGTCCCTAGTGGGGACGACTCTGACGCTCATTCCCAATTATTCAGCCTACACAAGGACAACAAATACAGCGCGATACCTCCCAGCGCCCTCAATGATGACCCTCGGCACGCTATGCCCAGAAGGACCTATACAAATGCCATTTCTTAGTACATACAGTTTCTCCCATCGGACCAAGTGACCTTATGGACTTACCAGTGGCACTCAGTTGCCAACCCTCCGGAAACCCGCCCTGCGGTGCCTCAATCAAGTCAAGTGGTGCCATTTCCCCATGGTGCAAGCACAGCTCAACTTGCAAAGCCGATCCCGAAACCCCAGTAATTGTTTTACCATTATCCCATGGCCCGGGTTGCCCCTCAGCGGTGACGCCTGGAATATTGATGGACTTAACGCTATCGTCCAGCTTAATCTCTATAGTATTGTTATTGAAGATAAGGTCCGAAGCTGAAGCCATGGGAGTGAATTGGGCCTTGGGAGTTCCGTAGATGTATAGCGTGGGTAGATATTCAGTAGTAGGAAATTGGGCAAATTAATGTGATCAGGTGAGGTGGTCGCTATTCTAGGGACAGCTTGGGGTTTATATTCACCAATGCCTTATGGGCATGTGATTTCCGTTGGGAATTGAACGCATCCTTGATTCCTTGATGACGAACGATAAACGGTCCATGTCCGGCACACAATAAAACACAGTCGATTTCCTCCCGCACCTATCCTCAAAACAGCAATTGCCATCGTACGACCTTGACGTAGTAGAGAAACTGAATGATGGGAGGGCATTAAATTAGTGATCGCGCTCTCACACAAGGATACAGCAAAACCCCTGTGCAGCGAAGTATGCATGAATCACAGTGGGGATCGAGAATAAGGGTAGGCATCTTAGTCGACCTACTGATATCAGTTCTAGTTAGGCCAAAGATGAGTCCTTATAACGACTTGAGGTGGATGGGGGAGGGGAATGGGAATTAGGAACCGGATAATGTGAGGTGCATAAGGAGGCGTAAAGATGTGCCCACGGCTAGGCCACCATCTGAGCCAAAGCAATATCGATGACCTTGGTTACATGAACGTACAACCATGACGGGTGATCTAGTCGTGAGCCGGCAATGAACCAATACTTAGGAAAAAGATTAGAAGCGGTACACGACGACCAGGAATTGTGAATTGTGTAGAGCCGGTAGTGACTGTAGTTAGGGGATGATGTGCTGATACTGGGAAAACTGGGAAATAAGAGTCCTGGTCAATATTTTTGGATCTTCCCTATTGTAACAACGTTACTGCCCAGTCACGCTAACTATGTGCTTTTACTGAGCCCTGTATGTAGAGTTAGTGTGGAAGAATTCCTGATTCCTGCTCTAGATCTTTGACCTCACTTTGTTCAACAACCATAGCCCTAAATCCAAATTTGAAAGCTGGATATGCTACCTTAAGGTTTTATTTAATAATTCATAAAATTTAAAAGCGTGACAGTGACAGCTTTCGCGTACTGCCAAGGTGCTAAATGCAACTACTCCCGTACACAGCAAAGTCAATATCTTGGCAGTCACTCTAGATGTACGTGGTTAGCATGTCTGGGCAGTAACATTGCTAGGGAAAGATCAAAAAATATTGACTAGGCCCGGTATTAGGTATACAGTGGAGTCGCGTTATAGGAAACCCCCTCGGGACCAGCGTAGGGTTTCTTATAACGAGAGGTTTCTTATATCGCGATATGTACACCAAAACTAGGAAATGTCTGAGCGCGGACTAAAAAACCCAGTGATTGATGTCTGCCGCTGTGTCCTTCTAACCATGCCTTGTAGGCCCTCAATATCCCGCTTTTCTCTATATAGAATATCCTCCAACTGCTCACCTTTCTTTATATTAACATGCGGGTTTTGAAGACGAAAGAGACGGAGGGCTTCAATACAGTCAAGGGCAACCTGGTAAGAAATAACAGGAACATCAGAAATATCATCGGGATCCGAATCTTACTCATGTAGCGGCGCTGGATCATAGGTATCCAAGATGCGTTGCTCCTCCTCTTCCGCAGAATTTTCTACCACTTCATCAACAGAGTCAATAAACTCGGGAAGGCTGGCTCGCTGAAAACCAGGATGCGCAACGCAGATACACTCATATATCTCCTCCTCAACTTTCTCAATATTATTCGTTGGGGCATTTGCCAGACCATACACCTTCACTTGACTTCGTTGAAAGCAATGAGCACCACTGTTGGTTGGTGGTAACCCTCCGGCCTGCAGCTCAGCTGTAATATTGTGCTGCTGTTGGCTGGATTTTGGTGAGCTGAGTGGACGTACTACTAGTAGTTGATATACCTCTTGGTCGTTTCGGATTCAGGATCTTGCTAATCTGAGATTTACTGATGGTTTTAGGTGCATATTTCTCATCAAACCACCGCTTGATATCAGGATAGCTATACAATGGGTGTAGCGCATGCTGGGAGCGGATATCATCTCGCTCTTTCTCCGTCCATGCTTGCCGGGTGGAGGTAGGTTTAGAGGACATAGTAAATTGGCAGACAAAGAAGAGGATATTGTATCCTCGGTTTGGAGGTAATTCGGTTAAGAAACAATTTGCACAATGTGTTAGCTGCGGGATAACAACTGCGGCTGAAGTGCACACAATTTGTGTTGCGATATAAGAAACTATATGTATTACCAAGCAGAAACTTAAGAAACTTTCTTATATCAAGGGTTTCTTATTTTCCATACAAATTCTGGCGGGACCGGAGCACCGTTTCTTATATCGAGGGGTTTCTTATAACGCGACTCCACTGTAGTTTGGCTTCAAACAGGTGCAACAAAACACACCGAGTTCTAAAAACCACCATCATGAATTAACCTACCTATAGTCTGTCAAATAAGTACTTATTAAGTTTGTGAGGTTTTATGTGATTTTACTTATAAACTTTACTTGGTAAATGTGAGAAATTCTGAAAGGTTTCAAGGTGGTTGCTTAGTACTCTTACCTTTTCTATACAATTTGCATGACAATGCCCTGCACCCCTCCTGATCTCTACCGTAGTGAGCGAACCAGCGGGCCCAGCGTCATTTAAACCTGATGGTGCTTAGTCTAAGTATAGAAATAGCCTCGTGCTAGCATATGGCCTAGAGCTGTGCGTAGATATGGAGGCGTTTTTGGGGGGATTTTCTTATGAGCTTGTTATTCGTATGCACATCAAAAGGTGATGTATGACGAACCACCTGGAAACCTGGGTAGATTCAAGGGTTGGCAAGTTAATCTGCCACCCATACACGGTACATGAAAAGAACACTGATAAAGAAGAGCTAAAGGGAGAGTACAACTAGCCCTCGCTATACAAAATCAAATAGTCCTAAGTAGCCTGAGGTTGGACACCGAACGTTCTGGAGGATGTGCCGTCTCGTCGCAAGCTAGATAGTTTGAATACGAGTCACAAGTTACTAAAACAATAATCATAGTAAATTTTTCGGGGAGAGGATGGAAAAAACAAAATTACTACGGGTAAGTACGGACGAAGTAAGTTAACGTCCATTATGCAGGGCCCAATAGCCATTGTCATTACGATTCTCGGTAGTTGAAATATCGGGCCTGTAACCTCGGCCCACAACTATTGCTGGGATAGGACCATTCAAATTTATTACAATAGCGGACACATTCGACGTCGAATTGATTCTCAGATTCCGCTTAGGAATAACTCTGCGCTATGAACTACCGAACCCATAGCCCTAGCTTGGGGGACCTCCTGGCTGACTAAAAGAAAAAGAACAATGGCTTGATCTCCACGATCACGAATACCTAATGTCTGCTGTGGCCTTACCTCTGTAATAGTGTCTGTAACGCTGCTTCATTGCTTCTTGGCCTATTGATATGAAGATATCAATATTATAACCAATAACCCTCAGATTACCATTACACAATATATAATACAAAAGTTGCAGTTCCGGATCTCCAACACATTGCCACAACGTTCATGCATACATCCCGTCTATTTCCTTGACCCCAGCTTCACTACTCACCTAATCCTACGCCAAGGTAAAGGCCAATTCATTTTTTCTCCTAGTCTCTTGTAACTGTGTAACCTGTACACATTTACATTGCCGCTTTGGTCAAAGCTTAGATTCCGCCTATATAGTTTCGAACGTCACGAGAACTTTGCTTAAATCGTAATTTCGATGACAATGGATTCAAAAACACTTGCGAGAACCTCTAGTCCAATAGCCCAATGCCAGCTGAAAGTGGTTCAATTTAACTAGAGGGAGCTAGATCCAGTTCAGGGTAATGCTGACTACTAAGCGAAAGCTCCAATACAAGCGTTGTCGAACGATTTTACTACGATATGGGAATGCTTGTGTCATAATACTAGAATACGGAACAATACTACAGTGAGCGCGGAACAATGCTGCAAGTGATTGCGGAACAAATGAGGTGGTACTGTTCTCGTCTACTGACACGCTGCCAGGACATGTCAACAAATACTTCCGGATTTCTGGCCCAGTACCGTGGGATAATGTCCAGAATTGTTGCAAGCTATGCCAGCAGCACAGAGGCCAGTTCAGCTATATGCTCAGCCAACCGGTATCCTGGGGGATGAGGTAACATTAGGAATCATTTCAAAGAGAAAGAAGCATACAGCATTTGGAAAGCACAATTCTTCTTTGTATGCACTACTGCGCAGGCTCAACAAGCATAAGCAGAAACATGTAACTGAGGCTCGTGGGTTTCGGCTCAGGATTGTATGTATGGGATTGAAGGTTCATGACATGCCTAACACCTTCTACAGATATTCATAACCTACATCGGTATATAATCTACTGAATACATAAGTGACCAAATGGGCAGAGCCCTGGAAATACATGCAGGGATAGCTGTTAGTACACATGCACATTCCAACACATAACTTTCACTTTCTGATAGTCATGTGTTCCTGTCCAGTATGTGCGACACCTAATTACGGAGTGTGCATAAACCTATGTACGTAATGCACTACTTAGTGGTAGTCAATAACTTCGGAAACTACTTAAGTACTTACTGAATTCTTGGTTATGCATGGCATTGTGGGGTGGTGATGATGTTGATGGTTCAGCCACTACGTAACGTACATACGTTCTGAGTTGAATGGTGGTCAATCGCTCCTGCCTATTCTGGCTAGTAGCCCACTGCACCAGTAGCGCCATGAATCTTGGCCCTCAATGACATAAAACAAGTCATTGCAGTATTGCGTTGTCCAAATCTGATTATAGAAAAAAAAAATGCGCCTTTCAGACAAAGGAGTGGTGCCCAGGCGAAAAGTAGCTAGCAACGTGCGCAGAAGGTACCCAGGAGGCAATGGACACACATAGGATGCCAGTAGGGACACCGGAGGCATGCAAACGACGGCAGGCGTCAGGGCTCCACAGTAGGGCTTCAGGGTGCCAACAATTCTTTGCTG
>Ga0307511_10006927_pt1 | contig 11422 bp, 7 predicted proteins | sample 13_EM_MG_FD_200266 | JGI IMG/M metagenome (GOLD analysis project Ga0307511, IMG submission 200266) | Populus trichocarpa ectomycorrhiza microbial communities from riparian zone in the Pacific Northwest, United States - 13_EM | ecosystem: Host-associated > Plants > Roots > Unclassified | place...
GAAGACTTCTTCGCCCTGCTGCTGCTCGTTCACCAGGACGTGCTGATCGATCGGACACTCCTGCGCAGGATAGGGACTGCCGTCAGGCCGGCTGTGGTGAATCAATTCGTGCAGCCTTCTGCCCTGCGTCTGTTCGAGCGAATAGCCGGTGAGCCGCTCCGCGGCCGCATTCATGTAGATGCAACTGCGGTCGCAATCCATCAGGAGGACTGCGACAGTGGCATTGTCGAGCACCGCGTTCAGCCGCCGCTCGCTCTCGCGCAACGCAGTCTCGATGCGGGTCCGCTCGGCGATTTGCCTTTGTGCCGCCTCGTAGAGGCGTGCGTTATCGATCGCAATGGCGGCGTGGGCGGCAATGCTCACGGCCAGCCGCTCAGTCCGTTCGCTGAAAACCCCGGCGTCCGGATGGCCGAAAAGCAGCCCCCCGAGCACTTCGCCCAGCCGCGAGATGACCGGCACGGCGAGATAGCTGCGCACAGACAGATGGCCCTGGGGCATGCCGTGATGTGGTGCATTGTGTCCGTACCGTGGGTCCTGAGTGATGTCGTCCGAGCGCACGACAGACTCGCCACGGAAAGTTGGCCCAAAGACTGCGGTGTTGCGCGGCATCGAAAAATGCGCAAATGCCGCGCGCGAGGCACCGGAAAGCGTGTAGAGGCGGTATGCCTCGCCGTGCTCATGGCGTGCGTTATAAAAGAATGCACCGAATGCCGCCCCGATCAGGTCAGTTGCAGTATCGGTTACCTTCTGTACAGCACGTTCGACATCGAGCTCGGCGGACACGACACGGCCGACATGATTCAGCGTCTCGAGAGTCCGCGTTTCCTCCGAAAGTACCTGCGCGGCACGTTTGGCATCATCTATATCTGTACCTGTGCCGTACCAGTCAGTGATGTTCCCAGCCTCATCACGCGCTGGTAAAGCTCGACACAAGAACCAGCGATACTGCCCGTCGCGCCGCCGAAACCGGTATTCCGCCTCGTAGGGCTCGCCGCTCGCTATCGCACCCATCCAGATCGAGGCTGCACGGGCACGGTCGTCGGGATGCAGTACCTGCAGCCAGCGCTCGCCAAGAAGCGTCTCGCCGTCCATACCCGTAAACGACTGAAAGCGCCCGTTGGTGTAGATATTGTGACCATGCCTGTCCGCCACGAAGACAATCGCGGGCACAGATTCGGCCAAAATCCGGATATGCTGCTCTAGGTTTGGTAGAGCGCGTGTGGACAATCTCTGCCTCCCTGTACGTGTTGGTCAGGCTAACACAGCGCTCCGCCGACAGCGTGCTCCGTGACAGAGGCTGGGTCAAGAGCGTATAGCCGCGGCTCGCGGGCGCCACCCTCTTGTCGCAGAACGCATACACCCGCACGGCAAACACCTCGAGCATCGCCCACACTTCGTGGGAGCGCCTGGAAATACTTCGAGTTGGTACACAGCCATGGTAAGCGTCGACGAACTTAACATCTATCCCCTGAAGTCCGGGCGCGGTATCAGGGTCGCCCACGTACGCCTCGTGGCCACCGGCTGGGAGTGGGACCGTCATTGGATGATTACCGATACGGCAGGCTCTTTTCTCACCCAGCGAACGCACCCAAAGCTCGCACACATTGAGCCTGACCTTTCAAAAGAGGGGCTGACGTTGTCCGCTCCCGACCTCCCACCCCTGACCCTACCGTTGGAGCCTCGAGGAGAGCCGGTCGTCGTCCAGGTGTGGAAAGACCGCTGCGAGGCTCTCGACCAAGGTGACGCCGCAAGCGCCTGGGTCAGCACAATCCTCGCACAGCCCGTGCGGCTCGTCCGGGTTCCAGGCACTTCGCGACGTCTGGCAAACCCACAGTTCGCGGGCGCACTTGCGGCGCCCGTCGCCTTTGCGGATGGCTTTCCGGTTCTTGTGTGCAACCGCGCCTCGCTGGACGAGCTCAACACGCGCATGCCGGAACCGATCCCGATGGAGCGATTCCGGCCGAATGTTGTGTTGCAAGGATTACCCCCATTTGCCGAGGATCACATCGCTTCGCTGCAGATCGGCCCGGTCACTTTGAGCCTGGTCAAGCCATGCACCCGCTGTGTCATTACTTCGACTGACCAGCGCACCGGCGAGCGCTCCACGAATCCGCTGCCCGTGCTGCGCAAATTCCGCTTCGATCGCAGTTTGCTCGGCGTGACATTCGGCGAGAATGCCATAGTCACCGCTGGCATTGGCGCCAGTATCGAACGCGGTGCTGAATGTGTCGTGACCTATGATTTCAACCTGCTCCCGGCAGGCTGAAGTAGAGAGTCGTCCCCTGCTCGGGCTTGCTTTCCGCCCATGTACGGCCGCCATGACGCCGAATGATTCGTTGCACGATTGACAGCCCGATGCCGGTTCCGGGGAACTGTGCCTGGGAATGCAGGCGTTGAAAGACTCCAAAGAGCTTGTCCGAATACTTCATATCGAATCCCACACCGTTGTCCCGGACGAAATAGACCTGCTCGGTGTCCTGCCTGAAGGCGCCGACCTCGATACGCGCACTCTCGCGTGAGGTGGTGAACTTGTAGGCATTGGACAGCAGGTTCACGAGTACCTGCTCGAGGAGTGAGCGATCGGCATGGCAATCCGGCAATTGCGCGATCTCGAGTTGCACGCGCCGATCACCCGCCTGCTGTTGGACACCCGAGGCAACGCGCCGTACGAGGTCGGTCATCGAGACGCGTTGGGTTGTCAGAGGCTGTCGGCTGAAGCGCGCCAGTTGCAGCAGATCATCGATGAGGTGCTGCATGCGTGCTACCCCAGCGCCTATCTTGTCGAGAAACTCGCGCGCCTCTGGCGGAATTTGCGGGGCGTACTCGCTCACCAGGATCTGGCTGAAGCCGTCAATCGCCCGCAGCGGGGCTCGCAGATCGTGCGAGACGGAATACGAGAACGCTTCGAGATCCGCATTGCTCGTCTCGAGCTCCCGGGTGCGATCCTGAATCCGTTGCTCGAGCTGCTGATTCATGGAACGCATCCGCGCGAGCAGCGAGGCGGCTTCAAAGGCCGAGGCCGCGGTGTTGGCCAGGATATCCAGCGCCTTGACCTGGCCCGGGCTCAAGCGCCGCGCGGCTGCCCGGGTCCCGAAGGTCAGAATGCCATAGAAGTTGCCTCCCGCCAGGATCGGCAGCGTAACGACCCGGGAGCTGCTGGCAAAGGGCGACTCAAACACAACCGTCAATGGGCCTGATCCGTCCCACACCGAGAGCTGCTCGTGTGCCAGCGAGACCCACTGCACGATTGGGGGATCCAGCGGCAGACGCTGGTCCTGCGTCCAGGGAAGTTCGGGACCAACGACGCCGACTGCCTGCAGTTCCCGGCCGTCCTGGGTCGGCACCAACATGCACACGGCCCTGGCATCGTGCTGTTGGGTTGCAGCCGCGAGTGTGCTTCGTACGATCTCATCGTGCTCGAGACCTCGCGTAATCGCGCGTGCCAGCTCATGGATCGAGACAGCTTCACGCAGCCGGATGTTCTCGGCCTGGAGGCGCCGGGTTGCGAGCGCGCGCGTCAGCGCGGGTATCAAATTGTCGAGACGGAATGGCTTGAGTACGTAATCGACCGCGCCGGACTGCAATGCCTGGACAGCCGTGTCTATCGTGCCATGCCCGGTCATCACGATGCCAACCAGATCGCGATCGATCTCCCGCGCCGCGCGCAGCAACGCAATGCCATCCATTTCCGGCATCATCAGATCGGTGAGCAGCAGATCGAACTCACACTCGGCAAGGTGCTCCAGTGCCTCGTTGGCGGACGTGAATCCGGTCGCGACATAGCCCTCCAGCTCGAGAGTCTTGCACAGTGCGGTCATCAGCGCCGCTTCGTCATCCACGATGAGCAGCCGTGCAGTGGCAGACGCGCTCATGAGGCGGCGAGCCGCAGCAGCCTGGAGCTGATCACGAGCTTGTCGGCTCGAGCGGCGGCGAGATTGATCCGCAGCCGGATCCGGTTGCCCTGGGTGATCAGCCGGATCATGACACCGTTTTGCTCTGCTTCGTCCGCATCGCTCACGGTGAGAACGCTGCGGCCCCTGAGCGATTCGAGGATCCTGAGCAACTCCGGCGGCTGCGATTGTCCGATAAACAGGATGTTGCAGCGATGCAGCTCGTCAATGTTGCGGTAGCGCTCGATGATCACGGACCGCCGGTGGATTGCTTTGTCACGAACGAGCGCATCCAGCTGCGGCCCGAACGGATCCGTGCCCAGCACCCCGATGACGAACGGCGACGCGCGACTCGGGAATGCACTGGCCGGCCATTCGACCGACTGCGCGAAATCGAACAGGAAAACCGTCTTGAGCTGATATTCAGACGGATGTGCCGCGTAACAGGTGCCTGCGATCAACAACAGCATCGCCAGACACGAGCGCCCGTGCGGCCTGCGCGCAGTCAGTATCGCCACGAGAGCCTGCCGAAGATGCCGCATTGGATTTCCTCTCAGCGCGGCGGTCCGCCGGGGTGCGAAAACTCGGCGAGCATTGCTCGCAGGTCGTGGAGCTTCGGTGGCTTGCTGAGGATGCGATCCACATGCGGTGGCATCTCGTTCTGCTCCGTGAGGTGCGTGCCCCAGCCCGTAAGCAGAATGACCGGCGTGCCGGCGGAAGCGGTCTTGATCGCTTCGGCCACTTTGCGTCCGTCGACATGGGGCATGCCCAGATCTGTGATGACCAGGTCAATGGCTGCGCCCTGCTGTCGGGCTGCCACGAATCTGTCGATTCCAGCTTGTCCACCGTCTGCGGCGACAACGGCGTGACCATCACTTTCCAGCGCGCTGCGCAACGACTCGAGGATCAGGGGGTCATCGTCCACGATGAGAATCTGCAGGGGGCGCGCCGGCATTGACAGGATCGGCAGACGGAGGGTCGGCGTTTTCGTCGCAGGAACCCGGAAGATCAGCCTTACGGTAGTACCCCGCCCCGGGATGCTGTCAATTTCCATCTCGGCGTCGTGCCGTTGCACCGTGCCGTACACCTGGGCAAGGCCGAGACCACTGCCGCGCTCTCCCTTCGTTGTAAAAAACGGTTCCAGGCAACGCCGCTTCGTCTCTTCGTCCATACCCGTGCCCGTATCGGAGACTTCAAGGTGCACGACTTCAGTGACAAACTGTCCGTCCGCCTGCTCGCCTGTGGGCATGTATGTGCGGATGGATAGCTTTCCGCCCTCCGGCATGGCATCCACCGCGTTGAAGATCAGATTGGTGAGCGCATCGCGGATCTCGTTGTCGGCGCCCTTGACGCCCGGCAGGTCCGGCGCCAAGTCAGTTACTACGCTGATGACGAAACCATGCTGTTGCGGCACGTCACTCCAGCGTACGCGCGTCAAATCCACGACGTGCGCAATCAACGTGTTGAGATCGAGGCGTGAGAGGGTCAGTCGCGGCTCGCCCGGCCGATAAAACTCCCGCATACGCGCAACGGTCCGGGCGACATCGTCGATGGCGCGTTGGATAGTGACGAGGTGACTGCGGGCGCGGTCGCCCAGGTTGGGCTCATGCTCGAGAAGCGATTCGGTGTACAGTGCGGCGGGAGACAGCGCGTTATTGATGTCGTGAGCAACACCGCTCGCCATCTGCCCCAATGCCCGAAGTCGTTCTTGCTGCATCACTTTGTCCTGGGTCGTGCGCAAGTCGTCATAGGCTCGCTTGAGTGCGGTATGCAGCTGTGCCTGACGCCCGGCGAGCGCCACCTGTTCGCCCAGTTGACTCAGAAACTCGCAATCGGCGCCGTTGAAGTCCCGGGCCCGGCGGCGCGCCGTGACGAGAACTCCGAAAACAACATTGTCAGCCCGCAGTGGCACGATCACGGCGGATCGCATTCCCCCGCGCGCCAGCTGCCGGGGGAATGCGAGATGCAACTCGCCGAGGTCCGGCTCGGACACCAGCTCGCCGTGCACACAACGCGACAGTCCGTGGGAATCAACGGGCATGCGGGTCCCAACCGCCATAGCCGACGCCAACGCCCCGCTTTTCACACCGACATTGCTGACTTCCAACGTCTGTGTGGCCGGATCATGGAGGAGGACGCATCCGAAATCGATCGGCAGGTCATCTTCGAGACTGCGTACGACGACTTGCAGGATGCTGTGCAGGTCCTGCCGCTCACTGATTGCACGCGTGATGCGATGCAGGAGGCCGAGCCGGGCGAACTGCGATTGCAGCGCCTGCTGCGCCTGGGTGCGCTCCTCGATCTGTACCTCGAGAGCGGCGGTACGCTGCGCGATCTTCGATTCGAGGTGCTCATTCAGATCTCGCAAGGCATCCTGGGCCGTTGCCAGTTCCTGGTTCTTCTGTATGGCCGCCTCATACGTGGAGAGCAGCAGGTTCAGGATCTGCAACCGGTCCGAGGTGATGAAGAATTTGCGTCCGGCAAAGAACACCTCGACGCCCATCTGCGTGCTCTCGTCCGCACGCAGATGTTGGTTGGCCAGAAGGCAGGAGACGCGGGCGAGCAGGTAGTGCTCGTCGTAAGGCTTGAAGATGAAGCTGTCGGCACCTGCTTCCAGGCCCTTGATCACGTCTGCCGGGTCGGTCAAAGAAGTCAGCAGGATCACGCGGACGCCGTGGAATGCGGCGTCGCGCTTGATGCGATTGCACAGCTCGTAGCCATCCATTTCGGGCATGATGACGTCGCTGATCACGAGAGTCGGCACGTGGCGTTCCAGGGCGGCCAGGGCCTCGCGGCCGTTGCGTACCGCCGTCAAGCGATAGCCGTGCTCCTCGAGGATGAATTTCAGGTGCTCGGCCTGTGTCGGACTGTCCTCCGCAATGAGGATCTCAACGCTGCCTTGCGCGGGGCCGGCTTTCATTGCCGGATCGTGATTTCCGCCAGCGCGCGGCTGCGCTCCACCGCGGCCGCAAACAGCGCAAAGTGCTGCTCATCGAGAGTGACAGTGACCAGTTGCTGAAGCGGCGCGCTCACGCCTGCAAACTATCATCATGTGCACACGCAAATTCAACATTCGAAGGATGCACTCGCCATCGTTGCGGCACGCCATTGCAGCATCGTGGCGCACCAACTCGGCCGCCGACGGCGGTGGGCGCTGCCGCAACCGGTAGTCGTTCGGACCCTGCAGCGTGTAGCCTCCCGTACCGCCCGAGCTTCCTGCATTGCACCGGGTGGCTTGCCCGGGGGGCGCAGCATTGGTTGTTAGATCGCCAGGATGCCGCTCAACTCACATAACCTGCACAGGGCCGCTGTTAGGGTAGCCGCATCGTGCTCGTCTGCACCGCCATACTCTATTTCGTTGCGGATATCCTCCTCAACAAAGTTGCCTTGGGCGACGGCTGGCAGATCTTCTGGCCGTTGAACGGCGTGACGATCGCGCTGCTGGTCGCGCGCCCGCGAGCCGACTGGCCGCGGCTGCTCACGGCGATTTCGCTTGGTACGGGAGCCGGCGAGTATCTCGACGGCAACGCGTTTTCCTCGATGTTGGTGCAACGCGCCCTGTCTGTTCTCGAAGTCTACGTTAGCGCGTCGCTCCTGCCGCGCTTCCACAGCCTGGATACCTGGCTACGCCAGCCGCGCCTCTATCCGCGTTTCGCCGCCGCCGTTTTCGCCGGCCCCACGATCTCGGGTCTGCTCGCCGCCGCCTACTTTCACTACCTGCAAGACGACCCGTATTTTGCGGCGTTCAATTCCTGGGCCTTGGCCGATGCAATGGGAATTGCGGCGGTGCTGCCGTTCGTGCTCGCTCTGCGCTCGCCAGAGGCACGCTCATTGTTGAGCCCAAAGGAATGTCTCAAGACCGTATTGACGCTCGCGGTGGCCATGCTGGTCATGCTCGGAATTTTCATGATCAGCCACTATCCGCTGATCTTTATACTGTATCCGCTGCTGATGCTGGTGGACTGGATGCTGGGGCTGTTCGGCTCCTCCATTGCATTGTGTTGCGCGTGTGTCCTGATGGTGTACCTCACCGAGCATGGCTACGGGCCGTTCGCAAAGGCGTCTGACCTGGGAATGTCCCACTATCTTGCGGTGCAGCTCTACCTGGGGTTCCACCTGCTCGGATTTTTGCCCATCTCCATCCTGTTTCTGGAGCGGCGCGGGATGGAGCAGGAACTGCGGAACTCGCTCGCACGTACGTCCGCCCTGGCCTCGCTGGATGGATTGACGGGAATCGCCAACCGGCGCTCCCTCGACGAGTGCCTCGCCGAGCAGTGGCAGGCAGGCCTCGTGCGCAAGACTCCCCTGGCACTGCTCATGATCGATGCCGATCATTTCAAGGAATTCAACGACCGGTTCGGCCATCAAGCCGGTGATGACTGTCTACGGGCCATTGCGTCCGCCCTCAGTGGGGTGGTGACACGTCCCGGTGATGTGGTGGCCCGGTTTGGTGGCGAGGAGTTTGTGGCCCTGCTGCCGGATACTCCACTCGATGGCGCCAGGCGGGTGGGCGAAATGCTGCGCAGCGCCGTTTTCGAGCTGGCAATCGCGCACCCCGGCGCGGCAAAGGCCGACGGGTCTGCTGATGTTGAGGTCGAGCCGCAGCGTGTGACAGTGTCGGTAGGTTGCGCCGCGATGATTCCCACTGCGGACACCCAACACCGACAGTTAGTAAAAATGGCAGACGAGGCGCTCTACCTGGCGAAACGGGACGGTAGGAACCGCGTCGGCTTCTGCGAAACGCAAACAGAGACGTGGCAGCCTGGAATGGCTACCAAGAAACTGTGGGCCAGGATCGAGGCACTCAGACATCAGCGCTCGCGAGCACGTCTGCCCTGACGGTGGCAAGCGCTCGGAAGGCGGACAGCGCTGGTATTGCTCGCGCGCGCCAGGCCGGCGCAACCATCACAGCATCAAACACGGCATCGCGCGTCCACCTGCTGCCGAACGACGACAATATAAAGGTACTGTACGACCAGGTGTCGGGTACTAGATACGTATTGAGATTGAGTTAACTCAGCGTCATTCTTGCGTGAACGGACGCGCCGCCGTCAGCGCATAACCTGAGCGAATGAAGGGAGTGAGAGTGATGCTGAAGAACCTGGGCGAAATGGGGACTCGGGCCGCGCGCGCTCCATTCGCGGCGTTTGTCTTCCTTCTGTTCGCGGTGTTGGTGCCGTTCGGCGGCGCTGTAGCAGCCGATTTCACGGTGGTGAACAAGTGCAGCTATACGGTCTTTCCCGGCATATTCCCGGCCACTTATCAGAATGGCGGTTGGCAGATGGCACCCGGAACATCGGTCAGCTTTACGTTGAGCTCCGGTTGGATTGGCCGCATCTGGGGCCGAACCAACTGCAACAGCTCGAGTCCCGCGGTCTGCTCCACCGGCCAGTGCGGCGGCACGGGACTGCAGTGTGCCGGCACAACGGGCGTGGCGGGTACCTCGCTCGCGGAATTCAACTTGAACGCCAACGGCACCGACTGGTACGACGTGAGCTACGTGGATGGCTTCGATAATCCGATCGGCATTTCGCTGTCCAATGGAAGTTGCAACTCTCCCAACGCTTGCACGACGGCGCCACTGACCAACTGTCCGGCGAACCTGCGAAACGGCAATGAATGCCTCAGCCCCTGCTCGGCGGACAACACAGATCAGTTCTGCTGCCGGGGCGCCTTTGGCACACAGGCGACGTGCGTGGTGGCAAACTGGCCGACTCTGGAGGCGTCATACGTAACGGACATTCACAACTCCTGCCCGGGCGAATATGCCTATGCCTATGATGACGCGAATGGTCTGCATACATGTCCAACGGGTTCCAACTATACGGTTACCTTCTGCCCGGATGGCACCGCTCAGACCCCTCCCCCGGCTAGCCTGAACGGCGCGCATGCGGTTACGCCACAGAGCGTCACGGGCTCGCGTCTGGACGACTATTCAGCTGGTACGGCGACCGGCAACACGATCGATATCTGGAGCGCGAACGGCACCGGCGCCCAGCGCTGGGTATTTTCCAATTCCGGCGTCGTCCCCGCAGGCTCATATAACATCGCGGTGTCCTTCGGTGCGTATTGCGTGACCGCTTCCGAAGCCACGAGCGGCTCGCCGGTAAATTTGCAACCGTGCAACGGTTCTGCGGGGCAGGCCTGGAGCGCAGTACCCTCCGGAAATGGCTATGCACTGCATCCGGCAAGCAATCCCGGCCTCTGCATGGATGTCTATGGCAACGGCAATGCGAACGGAACACCCGTCATCGTATGGACGTGCAACGGTGGGGCCAACGAACAGTGGGCCGTCAACTAGCCAATGTTGCGATCCATGTTCATTGGAGCGTTGGCGGTCTGCCTGTTGTGTGCGGCCGCCAACGCGCAGTCGCCCTCCTCTGCACAGGCCCGCGATCTCGCGAACCTGAAGGACGATGTTCAGTTGCTGAAAACCCAGCAACAGCAGATCCTGGCTTCCCTGGATGAGCTGAAGAAGCTGCTGCAGACCCGGAACGAGCCGCCGTCCATCAAAGTGCCCGAGACGATGAGTGTGGCCGGTGAGCCCTTCAGGGGTGAGGCGGGAGCTTCGTTGGCAATCATTGAGTACGCCGATTTCGAGTGCCCGTTCTGCAGGCGCTTTGAGCACGACACCTATCCGCAGATTCGCGATGCGTACATCGGGACCGGTAAGGTGAAATACTTCTACCGCGATCTGCCCTTGCCCTTCCATCAACATTCGATGCCCGCCGCCCGGGCTGCCCGGTGCGCGGCGGAACAGGGCAAGCTATGGGAAATGCACGACAGTCTGTTCACGGATCCCGCCTCGCTGAACAGCGGTGATATTGACGCGCGCGCCGCGAAACTCGGAATCGATACCACAAAGTTGGCTGCGTGTATGGCGAGTGAGCGCTTTGCCGATGTCATTCAGCGAAGCATGAACGAAGCGTCAGGCATGCAAATCAGTGGAACGCCCACGTTCGTGATCGGCACTCTCGGCCCCAACGGCGAGCTGCTGAACGTCAAGAAGACCGTCGTCGGCGCTTATCCGTTTGAGGCATTCAAGGCAGTTATCGACCCGCTGCTCGCCGCTCCGAAGACCCCGCTCGCCAGCGCGAATCAGCAACCGGCCCTGTCCGGCTTGCCGAATTAGATAGGCCTCGACCCGCGCCCAGCCTGCGGCTGCAAGACGCCGTTCGCGGCTGACCGCTCAGAATATCGCCGGGGTCCCCACCCACAACATCCGCAACATCCGTTTGCCGGCGTTGGACATCTCGAACGAGTGCCGTTGATCGAAGTGAGCCGTATCACCCGGCCCCAAAATGAAGGTCTCCTTTCCCATCGTCATTTTGAGCTCGCCCTCGAGGATGTAGTAGAACCCCTCGCCTTCGCGCGCGGTGGCGGGCGCCTTGGTGCCCGCGGGAATCGACATCAGCAGCGCTTCCATCTGCCGTTCTGGATGCCCGCCGCTCAGGCGCACGTAACGGACCGGTGAGCCGGTGTCGATGAGCTCGGGAGTCTTGGCGCGGCGGACCACCTGGCTCGAAGGCGGC
>Ga0307511_10006928_pt1 | contig 11421 bp, 11 predicted proteins | sample 13_EM_MG_FD_200266 | JGI IMG/M metagenome (GOLD analysis project Ga0307511, IMG submission 200266) | Populus trichocarpa ectomycorrhiza microbial communities from riparian zone in the Pacific Northwest, United States - 13_EM | ecosystem: Host-associated > Plants > Roots > Unclassified | place...
CAAGGATGGTTAGGCCGACTGGGAGGAGGATTGGGAAGGTCCTGGCACTATCCTTTGTAACTTGGCGACGGTCTCAATCGGCATGAGGTGGAAAAGGTTGACATTCATTCTGGCGGTCGTGCAGTGGCGCGAGAAAAAGAAACTCACGCTGACGGTGAGGGAGTGATTACCCAAACTACCAACCCGCTTCAACGGATTGGGGTTATTACATGTCCGTTACATGGGAGGTGGCCCCTGTCGAGCCGTCGATGACGGTTACCTCTGCCACGACAAAGCTGAATTGTCTAAGAGAGGACCTCGAGGAGAGCTTTTCTGAAGATGGTTTTTCCGATGCATAGCGCTTAGGGTGAGTATGACAGCACCCCGCAGTATGCTCGAAATACTCATTGTCTTTTTTACACAGTTGCGTTTGGAATTTGTAATGCCCACTCTCTGCGTTATCATACACGTGAGGATCGCAGTCGCCTGCTCGTGCCTGGGAGACCGACACTATCGATTACTTGCCGATCAATTGAGTTTGGCAGGGGATTCCGACTCTACAAACCGTCAATGACGCCCCCATCCAAGCTCGAAGCAGAGCCCCTTTCCCCGTTCTTGCTGACCCCGCGCGTCGCGAAGCGGCCGCGAGCTCTCCGTCTGTTGTAGACGTATGGGACCCACGTCATATTGAAACAGGAACGCGCACCCATTCGCCAGCGCCGGTTCCTTGGCGGACTGAGCTTTGATCCAGCGGTATACTGCGGTCATCATCCAGTGTTGGAAATAGATTAATAGGTGATACAAAGTGTGATGTGGTATACGGTATAGCATGTGCTTGGTAAATTACATGGACAGAACACAGGTCATGAGCGTTATCTTTCAGCCCTGGGATTATACGCTTTCCGCAGTTTCGACCAATACGATCGCTGTTTTTCTTCGTCCGATGGTTCCTCAGGACGCGGCACGAGCCCCGGGACGGCAAACAAGCAGGCGGCTAAGAACTCTGGTAATGCGAACAAGGGATACCACAGACGTTCGTCGGTTTGTCGGTCCTTGAAAGAGGTGAACGTAGCGAGGAGGTACGCTTGTCGGATTAGGAGGAGGAACAAGATTGGACAAAGGACATAGCCTCCCCAAGTCTCTACAACTGTTGTACGTTGTCTCAGTCCCAGCCCTGTAGATACGCGAAACACATTAAGTCACGCGAATTGAGAGTCAACCTTGGTATCAATGGACTCACTCAGATCTTCTTTCTCTTTGAACACGAGGATGGTCGCGTGGATGGAGAGGCAGACGATTATGTAGAGGTAAAGTATGATGGTGGCCTTGCGCAGTCGTTCCGATAAGTCCCCGTCGCTCGTGATGTATGCGGCGGCAGCAATGCCAACGGCTGCGGCAGCGGTGAATACTAGTTCTGTGACGTGCTCATTCAGGATGAGGTCCAGTATCATGTTCGCTGGCCGAGATTCATCCTCGTCAGATGCTACCTGAATTGCGGCGGCGCTATGTGTAAAGCATCACCCTCCGCCTTCCAACAAAAACACGAGGGGACCCTTACCGGTCTAGGATGAGGATGAACGCGGAGTAGAGCAGACCGACAAATCCCAGGGTGAAAAAGATCATCTCTGCTATCACGATCCCCGCATTTTCTTTCGCTCCGTCGGAGGCAGCCAATATCGCGTGTAGGATAAATCCGGTGATACGGACTGTGTTGGACTTGTATTAGCCACCCTTGCTCATCAACGGCGAAAAGCGTGACTCACAGATACAGAAAATCATGAGTACGATGAAGGTGTAGGTCGGGTTCCGTGCGGTTTTCCAAAGGTATAGAGGTACGAGGGCGGCGTAGAGGACGGCAAAGAGAACCGCAGCCCCAACGGTTTCGATTCCAGCGGTGGATGGTAGTGGAAAGCCCATCTCCGACCAGAGTTTGAGGGAACTGGAGGTGATGGTATGAGAGAACCAAGGACACGATGGGTATGTCTCCCTTTAAAAAACAGTGGCAGGTGCGCAGCAGTCAGCGCGCATCGCCAAGGATAGATCGAATGGACATTGGGAGGGTGAGTGGCGTCTCCAACCGACCTCGGAACTGCCACCGCACTCCATCCGGCGTCCGTTGATGGGACTCACCAGACTCATCTCCAGAATGTCCTCCACCCTCGTATCCACCTCATCCACAAGATCAGCAGAAGTCCAGCAACAGCTGGCCGAAATCAAGTCAAGGGTCCAACAAATCGCCGCAAGTCGGGATCGGGAGCCAACCTTGGTAGCCGTGTCCAAGTACAAGCCCGCTTCAGATATCCAAGCTTGTTACGACGCCGGCCATCGTCATTTCGGTGAGAACTACGTACAGGAGTTGGTGGAGAAGGCGGAGCAGGTAAGTCATCGGTTGACCTGTCGCTCAGAATGGATCTGACTTCCCCCCGCTCATTCGTCGGGACTCCCAGCTGCCCAAGGACATTCACTGGCATTTCATCGGAACCCTCCAATCGAACAAAGCAAAGCTCGTTGCATGTATGCGGTCCTGGTGCATCGTACTTCTCCGAGGGTGACTGAGACGCATTTTAGCGATCCCGAACCTCCACACTGTCCAAACGGTGTCATCTCAAAAGCTCGCGACCGCACTCAACAAAAACTGGCCAGAAGACCGACAACCCGTTCTAAACGTTCTCATTCAAGTCAATACCTCCGGAGAGGATTCAAAATCCGGGCTCTCCTCAGGCGATGACGAACTGATACACCTCGCGCAATTCATTGTCCAGTCGTGTCCGCGACTCCACTTGCAAGGACTAATGACCATCGGATCCCTCTCCGAATCGTTATCAGGCGACGCGAATCACGACTTTGAGCTCCTAGAAAAGACGCGAGACAAGCTACAGGCCACGCTGAAAGAGCAAGGGATAGACAGGTGGGGCGAGGACGGGAAGCTGGTTCTGAGCATGGGCATGTCGAGCGATTTCGAGACCGCTTTACGAGCTGGGAGCGATATCGTCCGCGTCGGGACCGGGATCTTTGGAGAAAGGGCCAGGTCAAAGGCAACTTGACCTATAACCCTCCGAAGTCAACTCAGTGGACGATCTTCTGGCGTCAATCCAACCCTAGGTTTGCCATCGCATGACCCCAATCCACTACTTGTATATGTTCCGCGACTCACCAACACAATAGACCTTCGAAACACCATTCAATTTCACAAACCGCGCCCTAGAAACCATCCCGCTGTTTCGCCATCTCGACATCTACATAACGGGATCGGACGCGCTGTCCCAGAATTCCTGTCATTATTGAAGCAATCCCGGACCGAACAGATCGACGTGTACGTACGCCTACGGTACACGGACACCGCCCCAAAAGTCTTTTTATTGTTTATCTCCACCTTGATCCTGACGTATTCGGATGGAGAATGGAGGTGGTAGAGTGAACGTACGCACCATGTAAGCTAGTATCTCGTGTTTCAAAGCTAATTGAAGACGTGAACCGTCATTGCGACCGTCGAACACTGAACGACACAACGGGCGCGTGTCTATTGTGATTGGGATTCTCGTCCTACCTGTTTTTGCATGTCACCGTCCACGCCGGGATCTCTTTTCGACACCGGAAACGTCTCATTCAAATTCTAGGTTCCGGAAACGACCCCACCGCGCCCCGCATTCTGTACACAAAAGAACCAATGGAAGATCTACCATCCCGACGGCAGGCTGATACATTCGTGGGCCGATCACGAAGCCAGTAAAGAAACAAAAGAGAGATAAGAGATGAGGAACACGACCAGCGCCAAGCTTTCAGCATAGGATCCGAACGGGTGAAGTGACCTTGGTCGGTGCCGTAAACTCCGTGCAAAGAGAACAATAAAGGAGGATTATCAATGTTCCCTCCCACCTCGTGATCCCGACAGACTCGGATGTAAGAGCACTAGGTCTCACCGATAGTCAATTGTAGATCCCTGAGACTAAAAACTGAATGTTGGGGCCACGGACACATTTCATAAAACATGGTTCAACGAGCGACAACACCCGAATAGGCGCCTACAACCTCCGATCCGCGACCATGGCGGCTATATGTTATACGTAGCCTCCAAACTAGAAGCCAACCCCCGTCAGGGTCGACAGGGCCTATTGTGTTCACTACGATGGGAGGATGACGAAAGTACCATGCTATATTGGAGTTCTGGGTCGAAGAGAAACAAAAATTGTACTAAACGCACATACAACGGGGTGAGCGAGAAACTGTAGAAGATATAATGGAACAAAAAACGATGGAATCCCGGCATCGATTATATGGATTTATTTACCGGGCCGAGCTGGAAGGTAAACGGATGATACGTGGTGTAGCGGAGGGAGAAAGACAGATGGCGAAAAGTGGTTAGGTACGAGTTACACAACACAAGAATGAGCCTGCATCAAAGGTGGAAGAACAAAGGGCAGAAGAGGAGAGAGAGAGGAAAACATGCGAATGAGCGAGTTGGTAGCAATGCGTGATGAGGTTCATGTTGCGGTTGTTAGAGCGACAAGAAAGGCGGCCATTAGCGAATCATAAGTTAGGTATTATAAGCGAGGGTGCGGGTTGGGGGTGGAACTGCACAAAACAGCCAGAATTAGCTCGCGGAGCATACGACCAAACCGACAACGCAGGACTTACAACAGCGTGGGTCGGATACGTGCGGTCATGAAGGAGCGTGGGCAGGATGGATCACAGACGGAAATGTGGGGCGTAAGAGTTGGAGGGGCGGAGGGCGGATGAGCAGGAGGTAGGTTAAGCCAGTCTGAGGTCTTCCTTCGACTGGTTCACCACGATCGAAACCTGGGCTGTTGAGATCTGAGCCATCGAAGCCCGAACAGTCGACCGTTCCAGATAGGTCTGGTTCGGCACTACCGTGTTCGTCGCTGACGGAATCGCGTAGCTCTCGCCCTCGACATCTCCCTTGCTCATGACGATCGGCTGGTTATGCGGATAATACGACGTCCGCTGCTGTCTCGTGTAATCGTACACGGTGAACTGCTCCTCCAGCGTCCTATACTCCGGCTTCATCTTGTCAACGTCCACGTTCTTCTTCCGATGCGAGTGGGTGAGCGTCTTCTCGACCATCAAAAACTCGTCCAGCTCGTGCGACACGTCAAAGTTAGTCCTGTGCAAGTCGGGGACGAACGGCGGCTGGATCTCCTTTTCCATCAACTGGTCAAAGTCGATATCAGAGAACCACGGGTGTTTCTTAAAGTCGTCCATCCCGCGCTCTCGACTGCGACATGCTATCCTCGTCCGCGGATTACGATCCAGGAGCTGATCGTAATCAAAATGTAGCGTTAAAAGATGAAACCAAGTGAGGGAATGTATGGACACCCACCGAAAGAACGAGGTTTTGCCCCTCTTTGCTACACTGATCGTCTCCACCAGGTGGGAACTTGATAGATCCCTTGGTAATGGCCTGTGTCAACTTATCTGCCGAACGGCTCTCAAACGGCCGCCGGCCGAAGAGGAGCTCAAAGACGCAAACGCCTAAGCTCCAGTAGTCCACATGCCACGTGTAACCTTTACCTGAGAGAGGTGTTAGAAAAACGGCGGTAGCATGTGGTGGGGCAACGTACGGGCGAGTATCTCAGGCGCCATATACGCCATACTACCAGCTACGCTGGTATGCAGCCGGCGTTCCGAGTAATGAATCGCGACGTTGAAGTCGGTGAGGTGAACATGTCCGTGAGCATCCAATAGGATATTATCCGGCTTGATATCACTGCACGCGCCAATTAGCCATTTGGTAACATTTTACCCACTCGGGGGTGGGGGTCTCCGGAAACTCACCGGTGAATGATCTTCTGACGGTGGAGATAGTTGCATGCCGACGCCAGTTCAGCGGTCCAGAAGCGGACGCAGCGTTCGTTGATCTCTCCTTTGCGTTCCATATGGACTGTATGCGTGTGAACGGGCACAGGTCCCGACCCATTATACCAAATCAGGGTCGAGTTCGCGATCCGTTAAAGGAACAAAGGCAAACGGCACTCACACCTCAGGTCGCCTCCGAGCATCAGGTCCAAAACGAAGAAACAGTTGTCGTCGTCTTGGAACGCATAACGCATGTTCACGATGAAAGGGTGGTCGATCTAGTTCGGTTGAACCGCATAACCGGAAAACCAAGAAACCCGGAACCAAAACCGTCAGTCGGATGAAATCTGGAACTGAGATTCGGATGCCTGACCTCTTCAAGCAACCTCCGTTCCTGGATGACATTGGCGACCGCACGTTGTTTTGAACATTGCCCCTTGTCAATGTACTTCAATGCGAACAGCTTCTTTGACCTCCTGTGTTCCACCACGCGGACCTACACCCACAAACCAACGGTTTTTAGTTAACCCGCACGGAAAACTGTCACCAGAAATCGAACGCCCAAGAAGACAGGATCCGATTGGAGCGGAGGCCGCAGACCAGAAGACCACTCAGCGGGAGCAAAACAAGTACAGCACGTTTGAGGAACAAAGGCAACCGAACACGTACTCCCGCATCCACATAGCCTGGCGTGCCTCGCGGCTTCAAGCCAGCCCGGAGAGGCGACCAGATCCAAATACGAAAAATCACAAAGGCTGGGGGAGATACTCACCTTTCCAAAAGCACCTTTTCCTACGACCCGATGGAGATCAAAGTGATACAAGCTGACTTCGCCTTCAAAATCTACAGGAGTGGAAAGACAAGAGCCCATATTTCATCCGCCGCTTGGAGATGGGTGAGGGTGGGGAGGGGGGAGGCGGCGGTGAGGGAAAGGAAGGGGATAAGGAGCGTAAAGAGCGTAGTGAATGTTTCAATGATATAAGTAAATCAGCTCGAGGGATAGACAAGGGCATAACTAATCGGGCTATCGCCTCAACATCCACCTAATTGTTCTCCCCCGACAAAGACCCCGGAACCCCGAATATCTCGATCAGTTCGGTCCCCGGGGTCTCGCGTCTCCGCTTTCCCACCCTCAAAGGCTCGCTACGTATAATAAAATTAAAGACGCCAGACCCCCCCAGTCTCACTTCACAAACGTTACCGTAGGCTTCCTATGCACTACCTTGACGAGAAGGAACCCCGTCGTGCCTCATCCCTCTCGTAAGCGTCAACAAGAGGTTCTCAATACGCGCTTGACGATCCTAGAAAATAAAACGACGCATCAGCCTCATCAGATCTTGTTATCGAAGCAAGGCGGGTCAGAAGGGGAAGAAGGTCGGTGACGCGAGCCCATGAGATGCGCGTACAAAGTCCGGTGGGTGTCCTCAAAGGGTAATGACTGAATGCAAATCCCACCACCCAAAGGCGGGAGGGAGGGGGCATTGACGAACAATAGCAACAGGAAACTAAACCTTACCTGCAACTCCCGCATTTCCTCGGTAAACTTGTTGACTGGTAGTTTTTTGATCTCCTCCAACAGCGTCTCGACTTTCTTGAGACTGGCGCCGCCACTAATGCTCGTCGTGCGCCCTCTGATCTGGTTGTCCCCGGTGAACAGCCGGGCTAGAGGGCTTAGCTTCCCGAGGGATGGTACTTCTGGTTCGAGATTGGCCGTAGAGAGCGCCATCGATCGCCTCATAGGAGAGACATCTGGGGTCCCTCTTGCCTTTGTCGGAGATATTGGGGGGCTCTGGAAATTCGTCGATGGGACAGGCGTCCTTACTCGACTCCTACTCCCTCGACTCCTGTTCCCCCTCACCCTACTGGTCGAAGCGACGGACCGGAGCGCAGGCCGTTCATCCTCTTCGAGATTGCCGAACAAATCCTCCTCCGGTACCGTTTCCACATCGAAGATCGCATCGTACAGGTCACTTGAGCCCATCCCTACAATGGCGTCCAGGAGCGGCATATTCCTGATACTGTTATAGATGGAGTTTGTCCTCTCCCGGCTCCCTCCCGTAGGTTGTCTTGTTGAGAGCCCTCTTTCGTAAAGGCCAATCACCACAAGAATTGGGAAAGACTATTTCCAATTGCCATCACCATCGATGAAAGGCGTTCGTCAGCAATGAATTAAACGTTGAATGAGCGCGGACAGGTTAGCCTGGAAAGATCGAATAGAAAATGGCCGGGTACGCTTACCGTCAACTTAATCATGAACACATTTGCCGTATGCAGCTGCCGAGGTGAAACTACGTAGCTCAGCGGCCATAGAACGAGGAATGCCATCAAGTTGAACGGAGGCTGATAACTGAAGAGCGCATCCGACTTCGACCTGACATGTATTAGGGTTTGAACTTGGAAAGGTACAATGGCTCGGCTCTCGGTACTCACCCTTCAATGGTGGTCATGGCGAACTGGAACAGATACTGGTGGCGGGAACCCTGTTAGTGAATGGGGGCGAACGTCCACACGTCGTGAATCACCCACCTCCCTGTTGGCGTTCTATGGTGTGGGGTCAGGAGGATCCACCAAATCCAGTATTATCAAAGCACGTACCGCATCGATCCTAGCAAACGTGTTCGAGAGTATTGAGATCAAGACTGAAAGGGCCGTAAGTTTTCTCGTGGCGTCCGAATATGCGCCCCCCCGCCATTCAAACTTACTCGTCAACAACAAGGTATTCGACAACGCGGCAAAGCCTGTCATCAAGAATGGCCCAAAGATCGGATGGAAACTGCTCGCCTGAGCGAACGACAGGTATGTGTTTCCGAACCAAACTTGAACCATCAGCCATCCAATAGACTTCCAACTCCATGGGTCCGGGCCGCCGGCAGACAACGTGTGCAGGGTGAATAGCAAACCGGAGAAACAGATGGCTGCAATACAGATGAAGAATGCGAACTCCGCTATCATGGCACGCAGAGCCCTGACCCACAAATTTAAATCTCAAACGGTTTTGTGGAAAATAATGAAAACGTACAAAACCACGACGTTGTTCTTCACAGCGAAAAATGCAAGTCTAGATAACGGTTAGCCCTCGGGTTGGTGATGGAGCTTACTCGGATGTGCGAGATCACCTGGGGAACAAGAGGCACGCGCCGCAAGCCAAAATATCAAAACCAAAGGCGGACGCCGACTCTGGACAAACGAGGTTTCAGTGCTGAGAAACTCCCCGTAGATACCAGGGTTCGAAACTCACCGTCACCGGTGGCAAGGCCTTTGATCCTCAGCATAATGTAAAGCAAGAATATGACAATGAACGAGGTGTCAAAAACATTCCACATCTGTCACACGCTTAGCTTAATGCACTTCCATTATTCGGGTAAAAACGAACGTTAGCAAGATATACTATATCGGGTGACGTTGTAAATTCTGAGGCTGTCGTGTCACAGGAATGACAGGACTTACCGTCCAATCCATGTTCTTGTGAGGCAGTGTACTCCTCCAATGCAAAAGCAACCGCGAAAATGATGAAAAATACTTCATAGGGTGTCATGTGGCTCGCCTCCGCATCTGTAGGCCACGCCGAGATCCATCAGTATAACCCACCATGGGAAACGGAGTCAAGATCTGGGAAGACTCACTTGATACACAGAGCACGAACACCACGAGCAGGACGGCAAAGTTAAGGAACTCCATGATAGCTCCGTACTTCGGAACTCTCAGTCTACGGCACGTGAGTCCGAACTGCAAACTGCGTTCCAGTTAGTGTCGCTCACCGATAGTGGTCCAAGAAGGGGGCGGTTCGGTGGTCGTAGGCCTCGATCGCTTTGGGTTTGTAGTTATCCGCGAGCACGGAACGGGGTGTGGCCGCGCTTGAGAAGACTATGTTCCCCGAATACACGTCGTTCACGACGGTTTGAACGAGTGGCGCGGCCACAAAACGTTTAGCCTGCGTCGAGATCGCCATCTAACATATCCGTGAGTACACGCGTGCGGGTCCTCGAGGAATGCTGGGAAGGACCAAGACTGACCTCGAGCGCGCATTGGGGGTTGTTCATCTCGTCGTCGCCACTCAATAACATCCTGACCTCCTCAGACACATGCTCCGGCGCGCCAGCCAAAGGATCCCAACTGGTCATCAATGCGGAAGCGAGTTGGATTTTACTGGATGAAAATCGACTTAGAAGTTTCGTGGCCAAGATCTCGCACATGTCTGCGCGAGCGAGCATAACGCCGGTATAAGCCAGGTCTTCTCCAGCCAACGACAGGAAGTGGGAGCGGACGACGAGACACGCGTAGACTGTGGCTAGGTTCTTGAGGCGAGCATATTTGAAAACGAGCGGACGGATGATAGCAAAGTTGATGTCTGCAGCCGTGAGTTGTCTAGAATCCGATGAAACGGCGTGACGCCGTGAGTTCGTAACCTCGTGGTGGCATCCGCCCGTATGAAATACTCACTCCCAGCTCAGCGCGGAGTCTACATCACACGCACAAATCACCCATCAGCACCAAAACTTGAGAGGAATCATTCCTACGAACCTATGGACTCCTGTTGGAAAGATTTAGCGCGACCCCCCAAGCTCCGAATTGAAAACTACACATACCATCGCATCTTTGCGGAGGTGGGGAATGAGTGGGAACACCTTGACGGTCTCAAGATACTCTGGCGTAGGCTCCAGCAAACCGGTCTGCTCTTCGATATCCATGAGTTGAGATCCTGGATGGAGGTGGTCTCCAGGCGAACGACATATTCATCCGATGATACAGATGCCGGAGTAATTATCCGGATTCCTCACGTGCCCGAGCACGGCTCCTATAACTATAAGACGACAGTGTGTTCGTTGAGCACCAGTAACCAACAGTTGAAAAATATTACTACGTATGAGTAGATAAACGAGTTAAACGAGTGACGAGAATCCAGTAAAAAGTCCTTTATGTAGATAGCGGAACAACCGAATCAATCCCATCTTAAATCAAGGCAAGGAGGAAAGCGCCGAAAGCCAGAACGCCATTGATCCCAGCAGCCGTAGATCCTCCACCATTGCCGCTGCTGCCACCGGTAGCCCCCGAGCCGGATCCAGTGGTGGTTTTGCTCGGTCCTGAGGAGGATGACGACGACGACGAAGGCGGAACAGGACGGTTGATCTTCGCAGTCTTGGCGGATTCCTGGAAAGTGGCAGAGGTCTGGCCGGTAAGCGGTGGATTTACGGCCAACACCATGGGGGCATTGCAATCGTTGTTGGCGTAGGAGTAGAACCTATGGCAAGTCCTCTTCAGCCCATCGCGGACAAATCAGCCCGGGCTCGAACATACCATAACGGTTCTGTATCATTGACCTGAGGGTGATGCAGCTCCATTTAGATAAAAGATGGTAGGAGTGTCAAAGCGGTACGCACGAGAAGAGTGAAGCTCTTGCCACCAGTCATGGTGGTGGTTTGTAAACCGGTATCAAACCCGCCTTCCTTGGGGGTGCAAGGCGCCTCAAAAGACGACTGTGTTGCAGTGTGTTGAGCATCTGTTCCGTTCTTGACGTAGCCCGGGAGCTGGAAGGTAAATTCGATGGTATCTCCAGCTGTGCCGTTGTCAGTCAGGTGAACGGAGGTCGTGTGCCGCTCGGTGCGCACCTTGGGGAACAATCGCCGAAGG
>Ga0307511_10006929_pt1 | contig 11420 bp, 11 predicted proteins | sample 13_EM_MG_FD_200266 | JGI IMG/M metagenome (GOLD analysis project Ga0307511, IMG submission 200266) | Populus trichocarpa ectomycorrhiza microbial communities from riparian zone in the Pacific Northwest, United States - 13_EM | ecosystem: Host-associated > Plants > Roots > Unclassified | place...
CTTCGAATCAGGAGGTACCGAATCTCATAGAAAGGCGATAGTATCAGGCGTTTCAAGAGTCTTTGAGGACATCCCAACGGCCGGTCGGCCGGATTGAGGTGTTTCGGTTTCGGTCAAAACAGGAAACGCAATAGCCGGTGGTTTAGGGAAGACACATGGATTTAAAAGAGAAGGAACACAGCTGATTCAGTATTTGCGCGCCATTTCCTGCAGAGAAAAGAAACAAAAATTGTCTCCTGTTGTTGCGCGCAGGTGTCAGTTGGTGTTACCAGATTCCACCCCGGTGCCCACTGTCACAGCCTTCTTAGTCGGCGCATCTAAGAATCAAGCGTATAAGGAGTTTTTCTACGAATCGCAACCTAGAACCTCCTCAATCTAGGATAAGGGAGGCGACAATTCAATTCACCCCACTAGACAACTTTGGAGCCATGACTGGACGGCCAACAGCTGGGAGCAATCGGATTGCGATTGGTTCAAACGATCAGTTCCCCCCCCACGGTGAAAGATATTTCCCACTACGGACCACAACAATTAATCCAGGTATCTCAAGAGGGGTCGGCGGTTCGCACCACATGCCACCAGAGCTGAACGCTTACCGTGATACTATGACAATCCGGGCTGTCACGCCTGAAGCCGAGGATTTGGAAGATGGGGAGGATACGGACGATTCATTGGCTCCACAGCACTCTCCGACGACTCCACCGCGCACCCCATCAAGGACAGGAAATCGTCTGATCGCATTTGAATACCCAAATAATATTGGCCGTTGTTCGCCAGAACCCCAAGAGCCATCCTCACCCATTGGGAGGCGTGGACAGTATTTGCATAGATTGCCCCCATCGTCGGACTTGAATATACGGAGGAGTACTATAATGCCGGCAGAGCGATCTTGTGCTCCTGGGGGTTGTTTGGGGACGCCGGCGGCTGATGATCGTGCTGCCGAGAAACAATCAGACTCACCATCGTCAACACTACACTCTCGGCGATACCCCAGTTCAACAGGTTTTCCATCCACTACTTCCCTATCCCCAGTAACGTCAAAATCCTCTCCCTCTATTTCAAGTTCTGCAAGCAAGGGCAAGCAACGATTTCTCAGGCCCCAGAGCTCTATAAACACCCTTCATAAACATGCATCATCCGATCCACCAACTTCTCCAGTCCAGCAATCTGCAGACGTCAGTAGGGTGTTACGCCTCATGAAGGAATTACGGGGACGAATGGAGGGCCACTTGGAATTTCGGATTGGTGATAGTATTGTATGGACCAAGGGGTATTGTCTGATAAATGAGGATACTGGAAGCCTTGTACACCAAAAGGAGGAGGGAATATCTTCACCACCTGTAGTAGTCATACCGGACCTAAGAGGTTGTCAGGTTAAAGCCCCAGCTCTAATGGAGGACTCGGAGGGAATTATTGAGATAATGACTCATTCCTCAAAAATTGATATAAAGCTACGACCCGTGTCCTCCCAGCAATATGACCAGTGGCTAGCTGCTTTGCTATGTTGGCAGCCAATTCGCCCGGCAGGTGCCCAGAATAAGCTGGTTAAGCCTCATCCGCCACTACTCACCAATGAGAAGAAAGGTATCGAGCGGAGGCGGAATTCAGATGCCTCACTTCTCAAGGATGCTGCTATCATAAAAGTGGGAAAATTATTATTATGGCGGAAAGGGGGTGTCCTGAGTAGTACACAATCGTCCTCAACATCGAGTGGACGGTCCCATCACCGAGGGCAACACAAGGGGTCCGTCGCCTGGGAAAGGATATCTTGTACTTTGCAAGAGAATGGAGAATTTCGGCTTTACACGGAGGCGGACACCACCTTACTGACTGTGATACAGCTTTCGCAATTAAATCGGAGTGCAGTACAGGTTTTAGATCCGTCAATATTGGATCAGGACTACTGTATCGCAATCTACCCTCAATATACTCCTTCCACATCAGCATACTCGCTGGCCAGGCCAGTGTATCTGGCGGCAGAATATAGGATGATGTTTGAGGTTTGGTTTGTCTTATTGCGTGCGTTCACAATGCCTGAATTATATGGACCCCCAGTCACTTCAATTGCATCAGGAACTTCCGCTATTAGGATACCCGAAAATGGGATCATGGAGGTTTATCCAGATAATACAAATACACTTAGTGATTCCTATCGAATACAGAGATCCCTTTTTCTCAGAATAATCGAGGCAAAGATCACAGGTTTAGGGAAAGGTGGGACCGGAAAGGATAATTCAGGTGGCAATGACCACGAACTGTCATCCTCTATTGGGTCACACCACTCGCACCTTTCTGACTATAAGGAGAAGAAAATGGATGTTTACGCGGAAGTAGTGCTTGATGGGGAGATCAGAGCGAAGACCATGGTTCGCACAAAGACAGCCAATCCATTCTGGAGAGAGGATTACGAATTCAGCGACCTTCCTGTTGTATTATCTGACGTAGCAGTCATATTAAAGCAAAGAGACCCACGCTGGAAGAAGAATGGCGCTGGGACCGCCGGTGGGCCCGGAACGGTCACAGGCAGTGGTGGCTTCGGTGGTGGCCTCGGTGGAACCAGTCTTCCTGGGGGAAAGGATACTGTACTAGGGAGGGTTGATATCCAACTCGATGAACTGAAGGTGGATAATGAGACGGAAGGCTGGTGGCCCTTGATAAACGTGTCAAAAGGCACTGAGGATAAAATTGGAGAGATGTTCTTGAAGATCGGGCTCGAGGAACTAATTGTGCTGATGGGCAGTGAGTATAAAGGGTTATCAGAGGTAAGTTTCTATTGATAGTTGGCTAGTATGACTAGAGATTCTGATGCCAAGGCAGCTGTTATACAAATTTTCCAATGGCCTGACCCATGAGCTCGCTCTGGTCATGACCTCTGACTTGCGGCGGCTTGCTTCGACCCTTCTCAAAATTTTCCAGGTTGCTGGCAAGGCTACTGAATGGTTGATGTCTCTAGCTGAAGAGGAGATTGACGGCCCATACAAAGATTCCCCAGTCCACAAACTTATGGTCGAGCCAACGAACCCTGAATGCAACGACTTCTCAGAAGGGGACCATGCACGTTCTGTGAAAGCGACCCTTATGGACGCAAATATTCTTTTCCGCGGCAATTCTCTGCTTACCAAAGCCCTAGATGCACACATGCGGCGACTAGGAAGGGAATACTTGGATGAAACGCTTGGTCCACATCTGAAGAAGATTGCGGATGAGGATACATATTGTGAGGTAGACCCATTGAGGATTGAGCGGCTAGAAGATATTTCCAAGAACTGGAAGTCTCTACTTGCAATTACCAGGGCAATATGGCAAGCAATTTACGCAAGCGCGCAAAGGTGTCCAATGGAATTGAGAAGGATTCTGAAACATATCAGGATGTGTGTGGAGGAAAGATACGGTGATCTCCTGAAGACTGTGTGCTATAGCAGCGTTTCAGGGTTTCTCTTCCTCAGATTCTTCTGTCCGGCAGTTTTGAACCCTAAACTGTTTGGGCTCTTGAAAGGTATGTCGGGCTGACAAGGATCTGCATCTGGAACACACAAACTTACCTCAATCTAGATCATCCCGGGGTGAGAGCCCAAAGAACATTGACACTCGTCGCAAAGTCATTACAAGGTCTAGCCAATATGACACCTTTCGGAGTTAAAGAACCTTGGATGGAGCCAATGAACGAATTCCTGGATGTATGTTCTCAATACCCCTGGGGCGCGAGAAAGTAGTCTGACCATTGAACAGGAACACACCAACGAGTTCAGGGATTTCATTGATTCTGTTGTAGACGTTCCAGCAAGATACACACAACCTGCTGTGCCACCAGCATATGCTACTCCAACTACGATTCTTACACGGCTGTCACAGTCGTCCCGTGAAGGATTTCCGTCGTTACCCTATCTCATTGACCAGCCTCGTGCATTTGCCTCACTGGTTATGATGTGGGATAAATGGTATCCAATCTACCGCCGCAAGTACCCTGATACACGCTTAGATGGCGACCTCGCTAGGTTCCATTCTACATGCTTGAATATCAGAGATCGGATGAAAGAATGTGTGGAAAAGGCAGAGAATGCAGAAAGACCCAGCAGTAGCTTGAGCATGAGATGGGAAGAAGTTGCGGAGAGAGTTGCTGCCAACTCACCAGTGTGGACTTCACAGGGGGGATTCCATCCCCAGATGTGGCCATCACCACACCACAATGTTGATCGCAACGGAGGTGGGAAGGGTTTTAGCTCTACGAAAGGCCATAAAATACTAGGCATGGGTAATGCAGGGCATACAACTGTCGATGATACTGTCCTTGGGGGTGGCGGATGGGAAGGACCTCATCTCCTTAGCAAGAAAACATTGAGTGAAATTGTTGGTGGTTTTAGGAAAAAGGTCCAGGGGAAAAGCGAGAAGGAGAAGGAAAGGGATAAGGACAAAGACAAAGAGAAGGAGAAAGAACAGAGGGAACTAGAGAAGGAGGAGAGGAAGGAGAAGGAAAGACTCAAAAAGGAGGCGAAGAAGGAGCCTAGCAAAGAGGCGGTCAATGAGTGGAGGTTCATTGCTGTTGCTGATGGGCACCCATATGGACATGGTCACCATGATTTCAACGACGTTTCGTACTATAGTGGGAAGGATAGATAGTATTCATTTTGGGGGAGTGGTGGTTTATTTTTTGCCTTTTCACTTATATTCTATGGCGTTTCACTTTCCGCTGTGGTCAGCTTTTTAGGCTGATGATGCCGGAGAGGTTGGTAGGCTGTTTTTTGGTATGGGATGGGTCGGGTGTGGATTGCTTTTTATATTACTTTATTACATTACGCCTTCTGCTTGTTTTTTTCTTTCGCGTATACATGAGCATTTTCTTTTTTGTCCTGGATTTGGGTTTTTTTACTCTGGACGCTTTTGATTCCTACCCTTATATATCATCACCCACTTATTGGGGTTTTTTTACCACTGCTTCGCTGGGGAAATTTGTCGTACCCAAACTTAAAACGGCCCATGTGCAAAAATGCCACATACCCAATATCCCCAGCGTTTATAGTTCCCAAAATTTTCCCGTCTCGCCTGGAAGGTTGTTCTTACTGTACAGCTTTGTGGTGTGAAAAGCTCGACCTATATATCTATATATTAGTTCTACTTGCTCGACTGTCTATACTGCCATTCTGTTTAACAGAACATGGGAAATTTCTTGTGTAAATAGTGTCACCTAATTGTTCACTAACCTTTGCGTTGATGGTGGTTGGTGGGGCACGGGAGTTTTGTTCTAATCTAAAGTTTAGTGTACAGAATGCACAGTCACGTGAGATTCCCCAGTGGGGATATAGATGTCATAGCAAACGTTATGACAAGGGAGGCCTACACATTGATAGATTCGGCATGAAGGAATAAATATCAACATCACCATTCATCCTACGAATAGCACAGCCCCACTTTCTTTTCCTCTTCCAGGGCACGAAGGCGGACGGTGAACTTTCGTGCCATCAGGCCACTTCCCGTAAGCCTAAGTTCTTTACAACGTTTATTGTCTCTTAATCTCACATATCAAGGTTATCAGACAGATTTCATAAAGCTACGGGATTCATCCGCCTCCAATCGAATATCCAGCGGAAGCAAAAGGCCTAAGGCTTCATTCCGATCGTCATCCTTTCCATAGAGAACGACCATTGATGGGCATTATGGAAGGGTGGAGGTCGCTTCTTGATTACCCTGAAGTCGGGAACAAACCCGACAACGGCTAAGTTACCAGTGGGTTGGTTGCTATGTAGGGCCTGGAAGGGGGGAACTCACTCAGCTCAATTTAGCCCCGCAGAACGATACTCCCGATCATACTCCCGACCATACTACCTACTACCCAAACCTCCTTCCTGGCATAATGTCAAGCTGCGGCGCTCAAGCAAATACGGAAAAATAAATCACTTCTAGAATTGAAGTATGCAAAGCTGGACATCCAAATGGGGAAACATTAGTTATTGTATTATCACATGAGGTTGGCGAGGGACAAGTCTGGCATCTAAAGCCCCATCCATAGAGCCAATACTGGACACGTGGTTAAAACACTAGGATTGACTGACATATCCCTTTGCAAATTGCAAGATGGGGTAAGCTGTGGGTTTGTGAGCAGCAATAGCACCCCCTCTGCTTAACCAACCAGGCAATAGCCACCTCGTTGGAGGAGTTCTCGCTTAAAGCGACTAGAAGTCATATATAGATGGCTGGCTGTATGGATGTTAATGTACTAGGAGCATGTTGGGATTTCTTTGAAAATATATTTGATAGAAAAATATTCTTATTTTTTTGGCCTCCTAATATATCCTTATAATGAGAGTACCTAATAGGGAAGTTGGAAAATAGACTAGCCAAAATAGGAAGGCTTATTGATAAGAAATTACTAGTCTCGAGAAATTACCCTGTATACATGGTCTAAACGTTCAAACGTTTGCTGCTCCAGGGATGAAGAAGTTGTTGGCAGTGAGGGAGACATTGAGGAGAGAGCTCTTGCCACATATCAGCCGTTTCGGACGGGGGGTGTATATTAGGATCCGGATGAGTTTTCTCTATCAAGTAGCACTGGTGATGAGGAGGAATTTAATTATGTGATTTCTATTGAAACTTTCCCTCACTAGAGCAACGCCTTATCCCGACTATTCTAGGCAGATCCCAATTCAAATTGAACAGAACTTCAAACTACCCACGTAAAGAAAAAAAGGTCTTCCCAAGCCCCAACCATCCTGTCTTGCGGCTGTGCATAGCTCTCATTGAGGACAAAAAGATATCTGGTATTACTATCTGCGGTCTCCTTGACGTAATCTTTGAGCTCCCCCTTCAACTTCTCATCGCTGGTTACGCTACGGCTAGACATTATGTCAACATGAGCCTCACATATTTGTCTAGACGCTCGCCGGGTTTGTAACGTCATTAGTTGCGTTTGAGTATCAACTGTAGAATAGATCGGTACGGTTACAGGTTTAGGGTGTGTCACCCTGCCCAGCTTAAACTGTACAAAGCTGTTAACATAAAGAGGCTATCTCTGAGACTTAGAATAACTTCAGCCTCTCACCACACGACTAGCAAAAGGGAGTACGGCTGTTCATTGTGATGACTTTCCGGACAGTACGAAATATCTTTCGTGTAGGTTCTGCGTAGAGGAGCAGCAGCAACCGAACGAAACGACGGTACTATTGAAGGCAAGAAATAGTGTGCGGTGTTGTTTAAGTTTCATTTGAAACATCATCATTAATCCACCGTCGCTGTTGATTATCCATATTTTGATATGTTGTTTATGAATTCAATGTGGATTTAGAACTATGTCTAAGCCTGGTTAGCTAGAACAGGCCAGCTTAGTTGCAGAATCCTTCTTATTTCAGTGGAGTTGGTCCTGCGAAGAGTAAAGGCTCGGTGCAGTTGGTTTCGGTGCCGTTGATTGGGTAGTTGTTTAGGGTAGAGCGGTTTCCCTATTTATTGCAGATTCTCAACGACGCCAAGCCATGCCCTTTCTGACCTGCGACAATGAAACTACATACATACAGTAGATACTTTTCGTTCCTATCAGAACGGTTTAAAAGTCCAGGCCGATATTGATAGCTGCTCAATGGTGCTCCATCGATACTTAAGCTGTTTGCTTGGTAGAACCTAGTCTGGTAGAACCAGAGCTTCCTTCTTAGAATTAATAGAAACTGAACAATTGCAAATTCACTGCATGATGCTGATCAGCGAAGAGTCAAGGACTCGTACTCGGCATCAGTATAATATTTCTGATATTACAATGCTTCACATCACATCCCATTGGCTTGAGGTACCAGTCGCGGGTACCGATACTGGTACTTAGTTAACGCCGGCAAGTACAAGTACCGTGGCCATCTTCCAACAAGCACAAACGAAGACGGCATATTGGATATGGAGAATTCTGTATATTATTACCAATCTACAACCTTCTTGGAGTTGGACGCACGAGGCATTTCTGCTCGTGCATACATACCTACCTTCCGTAAATGTAGGGGCAGCATGTGTAAGGCAGTGGTTCTTGCAGTGCTCATCGGCACTCGTCGCTGCGTTTCAGCGGTGGGCTGTTTAGATCACCAGTTGATCATGGTTGCAAGCAAGTTGATGAGGTCAAAAAGTTGGAATGCAATATTGTACAACATCATAAATATATATATACCACATCACAAGGGCCTAGGGGTTCCTTTGATCTTAGGGAGGGAGGTCTTCAGAGAAGCAAATGATCTAACTTCTATTATCCGGTTAGACGAAATAGAGTACCTGAGATCCTTCCCCGTTGGGTCCGTTACAGTGATGAGCTCGACCAATCCTCTGGCCTCTCTTTCTATCGTTCCATTGTTGATTCCTCTCACTTTCCTAACATTGTCATACCTCACCTGGAAGGATTACCGGGTATTCATTAGCCTTGATCGAGGGAGTGTTCCATGGAACTTCCATGGATATCTTTTTCATCACTGCTCATCGCCCTCTTGTCCTCCGCAGCGTCCTTCTGCACCCCACTGTCCCGGCCCATCTCATCAACAAAGGTCACCTTACCCCCTCCTCCCTCCCTACCCGCCCTGGTCTGCGACCAGTTGTTCAGGGAATAATACCCCAACGGCAGACAACCCAACAGGATACCTTTGCCCTTACCCATGCCGCACTCTCTGCCCTCGCAAATGCATACCCTACGAAATGCATTGCAGCGGAGTCCCGATTAGAACCCCACTCTAAGGGCCTCCACTCCCTCATTGAACCCAACCTCTCGTGATTTATGTTATGAATCTGAAATCTGCCATGTCCACGCAGTCGACGTGTCAATACACGTGGAAGTTCACCCCGAAGACGCAAAGATCATAATTGACAAAGGCTGGGGCGAGAGACACCCTCTTGCGAATGAGTGGGCGCCAATGGGAAAGTTCCTTGCGGTAGGGTTCATGCTGGTGTATGCTCCGAGGAACTTGGAGGAAGTGGAAGTAGTGATGAGGATTATGGGTGCGGGGATGGGGTGGGCGAGTGGTGGTGGGGAGCCGGGATGGGTGGAGAGGGCAGCAGAGTGTACGAAGGAGGTGGTGGTTGAGAAGGAGCTAGCAGTGAAGGCGATGAAGGATTGGGCAGATATGGGAAAGGAGAGGGGGAGAGTGCTGAAGTAGGGACTTGAGTGTTCTTTTTAATTCAATGGTCGAAAATGGGAGTTTCTCTGATTGGTTTTTGCGTACTCGCCTGGTACGGGGGGGGCATATCATGGAGTTGAGAGTGTTGGAGTGTTGCTACCTGACTGGCCGGGAGAATTAATATTATTATTTCTTGCGTCGTAAGTAGACGTTAACGCGTAAATTAGTGTTTCTCCGCTGCAACGCTCGACATCGGAGAAATCAAAACATTAAACTTACCAAGGCCGAGAATTCGGTCAAGTGCGGTCACGCATGGACACTGTCCAAGTTTGCACTGCACGAATACGTGTTTGCTGTTTCCCGCCAACAACTCTCCATTCGTTCCTTCCCCTGAGGCTTCTGTACTGTCTGAAAACCCGGTACCTAAGTATATACCTACCCCATCCTGCTGTGCCTGTGCTGTAAGAGTACGGATTCTCGCAGCTGCCGACTTCTTCAGTCCAATTTCAGGACGCAAGAGAAAAACGCCGATCTCGAAAGTCTGCAGAAGGGCTGAACGAGACAGCAATCGCGCAGCATTGCTGCCTACATCCTGCAAGTGAGGGCTGCTTTCGCTTAAGTATTCACCTACTACCTTCTCCCGAAGAAGCTGCTACCCATTGCACCTACCCACTACAGGGGAAGCAGAGCAATCCATACCACTCACCGCCATGGTAAGCCCCCTCTATCCATCTCCTCACAATCTTGCCATTCGCTAATCATCTATCTCTAGTCTATCAATCGCCGCCGCCTTCTCAAGGACCACGCTACCCTCCACTCGTCCCCTCCCCCAGACTTCTTCCTCCCGACCCCTTCACCCCCAACGGACGACCTAAACACCATCACCATAAATCTCCTCGGCCCAACCTCCACGCCCTTCGAGTCTGGACTATTCACCATAGTCCTCAAGCTCCCCCTGACTTACCCCTCTGCCCCACCAAAAGCAACATTCCGCACAAAGATCTTCCATCCAAACGTCGATGATCGAACTGGCGATGTCTGTGTCGATACATTGAAGAGGGAGTGGAATGAGAAATTGACATTGAGGGATGTATGTGTAGTGATTAGATGTTTGCTTGTGGAACCGAATCCAACGAGCTCATTGAATGAGGAGGCAGGGAGGTTGGTGGCGGAGGATTGGGCGAGCTGGGAGAGGAGGGCGAGGTTGTGGACGAAGATTCATGCAGGGGTGCCGGAGGAGATGAAGGAGGTTGTTGAGGAGGTGAGGAGGAGGGATGCTGGGGAGGGGAAGGGAGAGGGGAAGAAGGAGGGGAAGGAGGGGGAGAAGATGGGTGAGGAGACCTCGAAAGTGACGGAGACTACGCACACAGATACTACAGCAAATTCTGAAGCACCAACTCCGAAGAAATCCGCTTCGGCCGTTGCGACTAAATCAGCAAAGAAGCAGAAATCTACTTCTACCCACACCCACCAACGCAGTAAATCTTCCTCGGCGGTTGAGGCTGCTCCCACACCACCACAGAAGGCGGAGGTCCCTGGCAAAGACAAAGACAAGGGGAAGGAAAAGGAGAAGGCAATTGACGCGAAGGAGAATGAGACAGAAGGAGCTGTTGACGAGAATGAGGAAGTAGAGAATAATAGCTCTGGGAAAGAAAATGCAGGAACATCTACTCCGACTCCAAGCCCCACTGCCGTTCCTGCCTCTACAAGTAGGGCTGCATCGCCCATGAAACAGACTCCACCAACTGCACCACCACTGCCGGCAGAGTTGTCAGCACCCACACTTATAACGACGGCGACATCAACCTCACCAGCGCCGGCTCCAGCATCAACCCCAACAGTAGTGCCACCGTCAAAACTAGCTACAGCCCCTCAATCCCTCGCTGGCAAAAAACGCCCCTCGGAGGAATCCATTTCGCATGAGAACACAAAAGTAGCTAAGACTACTCACCGTTCTACCACTGCGAAGTCCACATCCTCCGCCACCCATGCACCCTCAGCTTCATCTGCAAAGTCGGCGAAACCGGGTACTGCGAAACCAGGAGTGAATGTGGCTAAGGGAACGACGATTACGATGAAAAAGAAGCCTGGGGCGGGAGGGAATGGGACAGCGGGGAAGGGGAAGGAGGTGAGGAAGGGGTTGAAGAGGTTTTAGGTTGGCTGGGGATGATTGCGGCTGGTTTCTGGGAGTGGCAATGTATAAAATAGGGAAATCGGGTGAGGTTTGGGTTTGGCGTTTTGGGATTCGATTGATTCTTATGGGGTTTGGGGGAAGCGCGGGAGTGTTGAAAGAAGTGGGGGGTAAGGCGCGCTTTTGCAGAGGAGGGGTGTCTTAAGTAATTATTGTTTTTT
>Ga0307511_10006930_pt1 | contig 11419 bp, 10 predicted proteins | sample 13_EM_MG_FD_200266 | JGI IMG/M metagenome (GOLD analysis project Ga0307511, IMG submission 200266) | Populus trichocarpa ectomycorrhiza microbial communities from riparian zone in the Pacific Northwest, United States - 13_EM | ecosystem: Host-associated > Plants > Roots > Unclassified | place...
CAGTGTCATTTCTGATTTTATTCACTAAAATCACTCTCGTCTCATCATCCCTGTTTTGGAGAGTCTGTTTTCAAATCGTTTTGATGTAGTGTTTTCAAATCGTTTTGATGTAGTGTGCTAATTTAAAAAATAATTTAAAAAAAATCATTTTAATACATTTCTAAACAAAAAGCATTTTAAACCGCAACCGCTATCACAATCTCAACCATGCACATGCCTGAAATCAATAACAAAGAGTCGTTCACAGGTATGATTTAACAACATGCCCAAGGATGTTAACTGACCTCCTGAAGCACACAACACTGTGAGGTAACTCTGGAATCGCAAAAGAGTAAAAAGCAAAATCAAGTAATTCAAGCAGACCTATGGAAAAAATTGTCATCTGTGCAGGAATTGGTTTTCACTAAATACAGCAATAAACAGAAACATCTTAAAATAATTACACGAGCAAGAAGTAATTACCTTTATAGCAACAGTACAGCACTAGATATAATTTAACACTGGCGACACTTTATTAAGATATGGGACAAAAGGCTTTACATGGCCAACTAGTTTCCTACCACCAATTATGGTGCAGCCTCCCTTTATCTCCTTGCTCAACGAAAAAACAACACTCCGTTTGTATCATCACTCATCAGCACATAAATCTGCAACGATATGATAAGAAAAAACCAGTTTTAGAAATAATTTCCTTTGGTGATAGTTTTGGGTTCATGCAATAGGTGACTGATCTCCTGAAGCACACAACACTGAAAAGAACTCTGGAATCGCAAAAAAGTAAATATAAAATTATACATGTATAATAAAAAAAACCAGTTTCAGAAATATAATTTCCTTCAGTGATAGATTTGGGTTCATGCAACAGGCGATAACTCTCTTGAGGTTCACAAGGCATCCAGTCTTTTTTTGCTGAAACTGGAGACCTTGTGATCCAAACAATTCTCAAATTAGAATCCAAACGACAAATATAACTATGATTTTTTGTGCTGCTTCATCATGTTCCTATGCATATCACTTCCATTTACATTGATTTGTTATGCTTTTTATAATCCAAAGTAAACCTTAGCATGATGTCATTATTTTGTTGGAATTAACTTCTTTAAACAAGTTAAACACGTAAAACAACTTATTAAAAAAATTAGGTACACAATGTACAAGGATTCAAGGAAAATGAAGAAAACAATCATGGAATATTCATTGTGACATGGCTTTCTTTTCAGCAAAATTATGATGCAGTGCCTGACAGATAAAGCCTGTATAAGAATCTCTCTTAGAAACTAAGAATTATAGTCTACCAGCTAACAAGGGTTTCAATGGGTTTTAGCAACAAACCATAAAATCATCAATATGTTTCAGCCATTAAAGCTTGATGATAATAATAAAAACAAAGATACTGGTCTAAACTGCAAATCCAAATATGACTATCGTTTCCATGAAAATTGAAGTTATACCCTCGTGTGCATGCAGATACTTAACTGGAGGCTTAAGTGCAAACAGGTCCCGATTAGCTCTGAGCACACTCAAAAGGGTGCAAAGTTCCTTCAGTGAATTCATGCATCCGAAACCGTTCTAGAAGCTCAAAAGGGCTGCAACTAACATTATGAATCCTTGTAAACATAATGAGTCACTTGGATAAAAGAAATTAGTCCTGAAAAAACAATAATTAAATCTATGACTTAAGACATGTGCATGGGTGCGCATTGGGAAAAAGAGGGGTGCTAGATAAGCATTTATCCCAATGAGTATTTCTTCTAGCTGTAGGAGATACAAGCATGAGAAGAAAACTGGGCAATGAATTGAGGTTTACATGAATGATTCCAACAGAAGAACTGGAGGAACATCTATGTGGCCAGCCATATATACTCAAGACAGACTTTGTTGAACTGAGCTGTAAGGTGTGCCAGGGCAGCATCCAAAAGTTCACCAAACAAAACCAAAGTGAAGTGAAGAGCATAAATCCCAGACCCGAGGCTGTATTACTGTTCTTGAAAAATCAATTTCTTATATCCAGTTTGGGTTGTCACATTGAAAAGGCTCGTTGATTTCATGTATAGTGTACCTCTATACAGAGAGAGGGTGGCAAAACATAATTCACAAAATAATACAAAAATTTTGGGGAACACGGACAACTAAGGGCTCATATTCTTACAGGATTGCTTCACGATTATGGCATAATCTTCGCTGGTTGCTTTCCATGGCTTCTAACACATTAGAAGTTTCAGGTCCTGCTGCTCCCCCAGCCACTATCGATGGGACTGAAGCACTTGGAGTCCAAATCTAGAACCATGTCAGAAAATCAGAAAACCAAACCATAAGATAGCGATAGAAGAGACAAAGATAGTTGGGACAGAGAGGAGACGTCCCCTTGTCCTTTCTGTTTTGAAAGGGTGTAAATTCACTTCAAAACTGTTATTGAAACATATTTATTTTTATGACTCCATCTTCATCTCTTCAACCAAACACGATTTTGTCCCTTTTGTATGTCTCTTTTATCCTAGGACACAAGCCAAGCACAATTTAATAGATGGAAACAAATCAAATCCATCAAACTAACCTTTATGGTGTTATCAATACCACTGGTTGCCACAACACAATCAAATGGGTGACACTGGATGCAGTTCACAACTGTGAGGCAGACGATGAATAAATCAATGATAATTAAGAAGGTGCTACTGAATCTAGGCAAAAGCCAAACTGAGTCACATGGAGAAAGAATGCTACCAGCCTCATCTCCAAGAAGCATTTTTATCAATCTACCAGTTTGCTTTTCCCAAATAAACCATCTACCATCATCACTTCCACTGGCCACATAATCACCTGCAAATCAATAGTAAGAAACTAAGAATTGACCAAATGGTATGCTGCTTCTGAACTTGATCTTGCTTGCAACGTTTGAAAAAATCTAGAAAACTGCAAGGTGCGTTAACAATAATTAAGGCATAGTGCTACAGAACACAAAATTCATGCCACAAAAATGGCATGAAATTCATGCCACGAATCATTTCCCTTAAGGCACATCAAACAATCTATGATGCATACAGTGTCCAGATCCATTGCATTGGTGCTGATATGGTGACAGAAAACATTCAATCAGACTATAAAGCATTGTTCAATTTGCCTGATCAGGTTTACATGGTTTGCTTGAAGTGTATACTCTGTCCCTTCAAAGTGTCTGTCTTTCTAATTTCCTAGTTTTTATGGCTGGTTGCGATATCCTCCCTCCTTGTGGCCTCATTGACACCTAATGATTGTCCACTTTGAAGAACAGATTTTTCATCATTCCAAATTCCTATGTACTATTAGTAAGGATTATTTCTTTTTCACATGTCAAAGGCAAGCAAAATGGGGTCCTATGGAAAATGACCAACACTTTCCAAGAAGCCACTTGTACTGGCAGCTGATTGACAGCAGCTGAAGAAACCAAGCATATTACCTGACCCAAGGCTACAGACATTCAGTCAAATAGCATCATAAAATCTACAACTGCATTCCACAAACACCTTAAGAACTCAATGGTCCTCGTTTTCCAGCAAACAACCAGTATACAAACACCTTGCCTAACAGAGGAAGACATTCAGTCACTTTAATAGGGTAAAACTACTAAAGATAATCCATTCCAGCAATACCTTACAACTAACCTCAATTATCCCAAGTATGCTGCAAAGCAAGAGCCAATGATACATTCAAATTCAAAAAGACTACTAAAGCATATCAATACTCCTCAGTAACACAACAGTCAGGATCAGGAATCTTTCTAATGCATCATTTCAATAGAACCTCCTTGAAAAGGCAACAATTGTACAGCACATCTATGGAAGGTATCAAATATCAATAAAAATATGAATCATGTGAAAACAAATTCCTAACTTTATTAACATCAAGAACTAAAAGCGACCCAAACTGATTTACATCTTAAGTGCTAAGAAAGTATAGGAGATCTATAAGAAACCAACCTCTTTGCCCAAGAAAACTAGCCTGTTTTATATCAGTCCCAACATTACAGTGGCCGACATATCTCTGCTTCATATCAATGACAGTCTCCGGCTGCAATACCAGCTTAGAATATATCAACTAGCACAGAGAGAGAGAGAGACAAAAATTGCTGAACCAGAGTGAAAAAAGAATGTACATCTGTGAGCATGCACATGCGTGTAACACGCGTGTGTGGACATGCCTGCATACGTGTGCATTGTGTGCGTGCGTGTGTGAGAGGTAGAGACAGAGAATTGAACAATACAAATAAGTCATCTTATAACATACACTAAACTGCTAGTCGAAACTATATCCAAATTTAGTATTTTCCCACTTTAGATCTCATCCTTGGGGACACCCAACCAACCTTTACAAGGTAAACTTTCAAATAGTGGTGATTTTTCCCAAATAGTAACATGCATGAGAGGAAGCCCAAGATTTCAAAAAGAATGAATATTTTTATAAGCAATACATAACTACACACAATATCACTATTTAAGATCATGCTAACCTGATAAGGTGTTCGATCATTTTGTGATGATGAAGGCGACCCACACGAACCATTTGTACAGCTTGAATCTCTAGCTGAATCACCTTTCCTATGTATCCTGAGATTCAAACTTCCATGAAGAATGTTTGGTTCAACATCACGCCCTTCATCACCTGATACTGATGTTTCGAAGTCCAACTCCAGCTCCTCATCATAGTCAGAATCTTCTCTATCAGACCCTGGACCATCATGTGAAGCTTCACTATTTGCCTCTGAGTGATAGAGTATATCACTCAATGACAATGCTCGTCCATTTCGGGTTTCAGACCTTGTTGCCCCGTCATTTTCCTTACTACTTTTTCCAGCTTCAGCTAGACATGCAAATATGCAACAGATGCAGATATAGTCTTGGGAAGAGACACAGTCAATGTTATGAAACACCAAATAAATCAACTAATACAGTTCTCCTTAAGAGGAAAAAAATCTAAGATTTAACATTTTGTACAATTCAATTTATCCATTTCTACAACTTCCAAATAACTAAAAGAAGAATTTTGTAATTGCTATATTATAAGATGATTGATCTAGGGCCCAAGATTGCAACTAAAATATGAATTGCCATGGATTGTTATATTCAACACTGACTAGATAAAACAAAGTGGACCTTAAATCCAAATAAAACTGATATTGAGACCTAGAGATAAACAGCATATAATATTATATCTACTAATGTTTAAACACTATATATATATATAAAAGGTGCAGATGCATTAAATAAATGCATCTAATATTTGTTGAGTTTCCAAGGATGTGGAAAAGGAGAAAGAAAACATTGGGAGATCTAAGGATGTAGAGCACCCAGAGTACACTTCCCTCTCTATATTAGATACATAGCATAGAAATTACACACCCTGGATAGGTATAGTCAGAATCAATTTAATTGATACACTGCCTCTACTAACTTAAGGGCTGAGCAGTAAATAAATATAGTTCTATAGCAACATCTCTCTTCTAATGCTTAACTCGTTTTCTAGCAAGTACATGAGTTAAAAACAAAGAGGTAAAACAATGAGTTGACACCGGGAGTTGCACTCATTTTATGCAATTGACAAATACCAATACAGAGTGTTGTTTATAAGTTGTTCCCGCAAAATCAAAGCTTTATATTGGTAAATGCAAATAGAAGTCTATTATGTAAAAGGACAATAAGGTGTTCAACATTCTTTACATGATAAAGTTACTCAGTGTATTACAAAAACTGCTGAATTCTTTATCAAAATGGGTTCCTTGTCTGAACAGTTCAATTAAGGGGAAACAACAAAAGCACTAGATATTGCAATATACAAACCTGTAGCAAGATTCTTTCTTATATCCTCCATCAATACTGCTACTTCAGTATTTCCTGGTGCTGAACATTGGGCAGCAATGGAGAATTCTAGAGCTTCCTTATGTTTTCCCAGCTGCAAGAAAATAGGAATAAGGAACTAACCATAACAGAACAATAAATAAATGATATCATCAATTCATTTTCATCGTTATAAATAAATGACATTATCAGCTCATTTCATCATTGCTCATTTGTTCAGATTCCAAATATTATGCATGCACCAAACAAGTGCTAATTGGTAAAACAAAATATTATACATCATGCTTTTATAAACATGATCCAGGATATTTGGTTTGGTCAAAGAGTAGAATTAAGATGGCAGCAGGGCCATCAGTCTGGTTCACCAGTGCAATTGACTGAGTAAATGGCAGCAAACCGCATATTTGATGAGACAAAGTGGTGATTCATACAACGAGCTTACCCGTGACAAAGCTTCAGACATATAATAGAGGGCTCTGAAGGACGAACTGTCAATTCTGCGAGCATTAAAACAATCTCTTATGGCCATGTGAACATCGTTTTTCCATTTCCTCTAGAAGATAAAAAAACGCAGTACCTTAGTGATAATCCATGAAAAATAAATGATGCAGAAACAACTTGATGAACAAAATCTTTAAGAGACCTTAAGCAACAAGGCTGCACGAATGCAGAGACATTCATGCCTAAGCGTTGGGCCAATAACACGACCATGGCCATCCAAAACTTCATTGCAGGCTTCAATTCCATAGAAATAACATGTCCCTTCCTCTAAGGATTTTTCAGCAATTTGAACCAGCCTTCTACACTTCTCAAGCTGTAACAGCCACGTTAGACTGGTCATCAATATATAAATGAAGAAGCAGGCATGACCCCAGCTCATTAGCAACAAAACAACACATATGCCTACAACAAATATAATTAACAAAGAAACTCACCATGGAAGAACCATTGGTTTTGGAATGACTCTGATGTTTGAATACACAAGATGGTAGCGGTTGTAGCTCTAGCCCATTGAGTGTAGGGGCGAAGGTCATCAATTTTGAAGTATCTCCAGTAGTATATCGCACAGCAGTGCCCCCACCTGCAATTCACAACAACTTCAGACATTAACCAATCAACGTATAACCAACTGATAACTAGAATGACAAAGAATCAAGAAATAAAACGACAAACAAAAGATTAATGAAAGAAACAGTTCAGCACACAAATCACGACCACCATATATCAAATTGTAGATCATATCCGAAGCTAGCATTGCATTGACTTCAAAATTCACACCAGAAACTTCATACAACATTGTTTATCTGGAGTGTAGACACTACCTTGAGTGTTTACAAAGGAATTCCAACACCAAGTCAAGTTATAAAAATATCACTTAGCAGGTTGAAGAAACAAACTAAACAGGAATAGCCAAGCTCACAAGGTGAAGGAGCTTACTGTGATTGACATTCATTAGGTATACATGTTCTCCGCTATAACTTAGGAGAACCTCATCCCCATTTGGACTAAATGTAACATGAGTAAGGTGCAAGCTTGAACGTCCCTGAAAAGAAAAGGAGACCAAGATGGAAGGTCTAAAAAATACACAACTGCAACGTTATTATAAATTCTAATGACATTTTTTCTTTGAGAATTGAGAGGATAGAACAATTGTAGAAACAAGCCATAAAATAAAAGCAAATTGACAAGAAGATGATATCGGACCAACATGAGCATGTTTAAAAGGATTTCAAGAGTTATGCTATGAACTAATTATATCTTCATGCTCTAACACAATAATCTAAGGAGATAGGATGAATTGTATCATCTTTTTTCTCCTTCTCCAATAAATAAAAGATGGTGCAGTTCACAATCAGATCAGATAATTAAGTAACAACAAGATAGTTCAGAAATTATGAACTGACACGCTCAGAAAGGTGCATTGGGCAGAAATAGTTAACACAAGGTGGCGGGGACATCCTTTTCCTACAGGAAGTCAGTGGAGGTAGCATCCGTCTATCATATAATCGAGCAAAGGCATCACTGCAAACATTTCAAGAGAAATCAATTGAGAAACAACATTTATGAAGGGAAAAAATTAGGAAAAATAGAACTCAGATGGCATCAGCTCAGACCTCCCACCAACCAGGAGCAAATGAGGCCGACTGGTACTGATATCACAAGATCTCAGAGCAAGGGTTTGCTTAGGTGGATCTGCTAATGACCTCTTTGCTCCAGACCGCAAGTCAAGCTGTCATCACGTACTAAATGTGAAAAACAATTATGTTCAAATATAGAGGCTTGATGAGGGGAAAATTTTCACAAACAAGCACCCCAGAATCAGAAAGGCAAGCAAACAGAGATAAAGCAAACATCATAAATAGTTTTCTGAATGTTTTAACTGCATTAATCAAAAGGTCAAGGGACAAAAATGACCTCGATAACTTGTAAACATAAGCACTATACGTGTTGCTGGCATTCAAGCTAATTAATAGTGGTAACATATTTAAATAACATTGACTAAGGTTTGAACTAAACATATTAAGGTATGTTATTTTGGAAATGAAATAGATATTGAGAGGTTCTGAACTTTAACCTGTTAGCTCCACACGCAAGTTAGACAACCTTTTGGTGAGTCATCATTGCCACACTTGACAAAAAGTATACCGTACAACTTAAGCTAATAACCCAGATGCCAACACTACTACATATAGATTTAGTGTGCCTCATATGGAAAATGAATGCAAGTATCTTCTTTTTAACTCTCAAATACCGAAAGATGACACCTCTAATGATCATTAATGACAGGACATAGAACTAATGGTAACAACCAATCAAAGACAATCAACACTAAACAAACAGCATTTCACCACAAAAACAGCATAACTATCCGATCCAAAGTATTGCTATCAAAACTTCAACACAGCAGGAAAACTAAATTCAAGACGGAAGAATTTTCAGCTTTCCTGAAACTAACCAGAATATTGCGACATTCATGGGAAGATCCTGCTGGAGGGCATGAAGCACCCTCCCGAAAATCATGCTGTCTAAGTGTTCCGTCTTCACTTGCACTCCAGACCACGTTGGGGTTTCCAACTTCAACCTGCAAGGGAGGTGAAGGTTGTGATTACTAAAAGGCCAAAGCAATAAGACAAATGGAAAAATTTGCCAAACCAAACAAGCAAAAATATTTGAATTTTGTTTTTCCATGTTCATAAAACAAGCCAAGGACTAGTTTTGGAGGTTCAGAGGAACCCACTGCTGGAGAAAAAAATAAATTAGCACACTCAGAAAGCTAGCCAACTAGGTCATCTGTGCAATGAGATCTTACAGCTAATTTTTTCACTCTTCTTGTATGACATTGATACAGTGCTGATGGAGCAATAGAATTATCATCAGGACTCCTTCCACTCAAGCGAGACAAATTAAACAAGCGAACCTGAAATGAGAAAAGGTCATAGCAAGTTACCAAAATAATTAACTCGAGAATAGAGCTTCAGCTTTAGAAAATTCAATTCATCACAACATTACTTCTGCATCTCCGGCTCCAGCAACCACAAGCTCATCAGATGTTTCAGGAACAAATTTAGTGCAGAATATATTTGCAGAATGCCCAGTATCTATAGAATGCAAAAGCTTTCGACCAGCGTAGTTCCAAATATTCATCTGCAAAAATTGATGCAAGATGAATATCTCTCCTCTTTCAATAAATGAAAATATCTGTGTGTGCCTACAGCAATCACCCTCTCCTTCAGTGCATCAAATTTTTCTTTCAGTGGAGTTTAAAGCTCTAAAGTAACATTACTTATTAGTCACTTTCTACTCTGTCCATTTTCCTCAACCCCATCCCACTTTTTTTAACAGCTAGTTCAACCAATCATACAACATATGTGTTCAGAATCGTAGAGGTCCCTTCTACGAGGTCTGCAATCTTCCAAATCACAGTAAGTTGAAACACAAATTGCAACCAAGCAAAATCTCACACATAACACGAATTCAACTTTTCTTTTTATTAGTCCAAATATTTTTACCGCACGTGAAACACTAAAAAAGAAATCTTCAATAATATAAAGAGGTATCATACCCGTGTGTCATCTGATCCAGAAATCAAGAGCGAACCTTTAGAATTCCAGGCTATCGAATTGACACAACCCTGATGCCCCTGTCAGTGGAGAGAGAGATAGACTTTAAGATAATCAAGCTGTAAAATCTGGAAAAAAAAATTAGATAACAGATGCTGCATTAGGAAAAATAGCTTTACACAAGGTGTCCTGCAAATATCATCAATCAATCAACTGGAAAATAACAATCATCCATTAAAACAGAGGATGCAAATCACAACTGGTAATCATAATTCAGAAGAAATTGATGATCAGTAAGTGTATATTCAGAACAAACACCGTTTTCAGCTACGGTGGTGGACGGAATGACTTGCAAGGAAAAGCCTCCATGCTAACTACCAGTTGGCTAAAAAGAAAAGGATAAAAATAAAATAAAATAAAATCCCATACTAACCTCCAGTTCTCTTTCTTGGGAGAGTCTCCGAATCAGTGAGGAATGCATCTGTAAACTGTGATTAACATCCTACAAAAGAAGAAACACATTTGCAATTATACTTACACCTTGTTAAGTCTATAATTAAACTTCAAACATTAATTAATAAAAAATACTGTACAATCTTGGCCAAACACCTACAAAAAGCTAGACAATTAACTAAGAAACCGAGAGAGGAAAAATTCGATCCAAGTAACAATTAGGCAAATATTAAGTATGAGAAATAGTGAAGAAGAATTACAGGGCGATGTCTGCTCTCCAACATATTACAGATATTACCATCGTGAAAACCGTAATTATCCATTTGAAGCAGAAACCCTAACTCGATCGAAATCGAAAAACGATAATTGATCACAGCTACTGCTGTTGTTGTTTGTGCAGAGCCGGTTTGATCGTTACGCGCATGAGGTATGGTGCGGTGTCGGAAAAAAGAGGAGAAAGAAACACTTTCATAATATTTTCTACACTTTTTCTCTAATGGAGGGAGGCTAACCGTATGGGAATTTTAAGCAGCTCTGATTTTGGGATGAACGGTGCTGATTGTGCTTAACAAATGGGGACCCGATCACCGGATAAATTATACTACAATATTGTCTGAGCTCCGTAACAGACCAATAATTTTTTTAAAAAAATGTTAAAAAAATATAAAAATTATAGAAAATATTTTATGTGAATTTTTGATGATCAAGTCAGACCAACGGCAATTCTAAATTTAATAGTTTTGGATTTGATGGTCAAATCAGATTTAATAGCCTTGAGTTTGGTGGTAGTCTTAGACCCAATAGCATTGAGTCTAGCTATCAAGTCAGACCTAAAACACTTGAGTCTAATATCAATTTCAGACCCAATAGCCTTGGGTTTGGTAATCATACCTTGACTCAACACGCTGCAACAGCTTTTAAAATAAAAAATGAAAAAGACAACGCCCCATGCTCCTCTGAACATCTATAGTGTAATCCACAGTGTAAACATTATATGTCTACAATGTGGTTTTTTTTATTTTTTCTGTAAAAAAAACATTAAAATTATCCTAAATAAATTTTTTATAAATTATTTCT
>Ga0307511_10006931_pt1 | contig 11419 bp, 9 predicted proteins | sample 13_EM_MG_FD_200266 | JGI IMG/M metagenome (GOLD analysis project Ga0307511, IMG submission 200266) | Populus trichocarpa ectomycorrhiza microbial communities from riparian zone in the Pacific Northwest, United States - 13_EM | ecosystem: Host-associated > Plants > Roots > Unclassified | place...
ACATTAATTCAACGTATACAAAAAAGCCTTCACATTTTACTATAAGCAATGAACAGTTCATTTTAATCCTCTATTTTTTTAAATATATATATTTTTTAATTTTAAACTTAGTTTTTTTTAAAAAAAATTATCCCTCAATATTAAATTTATTAGATATTGGACTTTGTAATCTATTTCAATTTACTTTTAATGAAGTTATTTCGGTTTCATAACCCGGGTTACAAGTTTTGTATGTTAGCTATGTTAACTCAGGTATTTTTTTGTCATTTTTTAAATTAAATATTTTTCTAAACTTCATCTTTCAACATTGAATTGATTGAGAATTATGTTTATTAAAAGGCCTTGACATTTCACTATAATAATGAATAGTGAAATGTCAAGATCTTTTTTCACTTTGGTCTTCAATTATTTTATTTTTTTTAAAAAAATTATCTTTTAATATTATATTTATTAGGTGTTGGACATCTTAATTTATTTTAATTTGACTTTTATAAAGTTATCCTTATCTCATGACCTGAGTCACGAGTTTTGCGAATTAGCCGTGTTGAATTGATATTTTTTAATTAATTTCTTTCTCAACTTCATCATTCAATATTGAGTTTGTTGGGAATTGAACTTCATGATTGTTTTATGATTTGCTTTATATGAGATCATCATGATTCGGAGTGCGAGTTTTATGGGTTAGCCAAGTTGGGTCAGTTTTTTTTTAAGAAAAAAATTAAATATTTTTATTCAATTTTATTATTCAACATTGGGTTGATTCGAAACTAGACTTTATATTTTTTTTTCTATGGAATTATCCCTGATTCGTGATTCAAGTTTGATAGGTTAGCTCGAGTGAACTCAAATCATTTTTTTTAATCTTTTTATTTTCAAATTGATCCCTCGATATTAGGTTTGATTGAGAATTGAACTTCATAATTTTTGTGTATGATTTCTATGGGGTTATTATGGTCTTATGACTTGGATCACGAGTTAGGCTGGTTAACTCGGGTAATTATTTTTGTTTGTTTTTTTAGATAATTTTTTTTAATTTTATCATTTAATATTATATTTATTGATAATTAAGTTTCATAATTTATTTTAATTTATGTTCCATGGAGTTATCTCGGACTCATAACTTAGGTTATGAGTTTGATCAGTTGACTTATATGTTTTTTGTTTTAATTTCATTACCCAATACTGAGTTGATTGAGAGTTAAACTTTATAATTTATTTTGATTTGCTTTATATTAAGTTATTTTAGCCCAATGATCTGGGTTTGATATATTAACCCAAATTGGCTCAAGTTATTTTATTAGTTTAATTTTGTTTTTAATTTTATCATTCATTGTGAATTAAATTTTATAATTTTATTTATTTATTTTTTAGAAAATTATAGAGTTTTATAATCTAAATAACAAATTTAATAATTTAAATTTATTCATGTTAATCTAATATGCTGTTCAATATTTATAAAAAATAGTTTAATTTTTTATAATCAATCTATTATCGGTTGTCCGAAATTTTTTACATTATTTAATATTTTTATGCTAAAAAAAAAAGTGTAATCTAGTTATTATTTTAATTACATTCACACCCTACGGCATTTTCTTTCCGTTGGCATTTCTATTTGTGACTTGCCAGCCAGGCATCGTCACTGTATTGATTCCTTCAAACTCCAACTCACTGCAACTTCCTGATCCAAACAAGAACCGAAGAGAGGAAGAAACGGAGAAGACAATGATCTTAGCCGGAATAGAAGACGAAGACAAATGGCTAGCAGAAGGAATTGCCGGCATTCAACACAACGCCTTTTACATGCATCGCGCTCTGGTAATCAATTAAGCTTTGCAATCTCACTTAATTTCCAATCCGAAACCCTAATTCTGCTCTCAATTTTCAAATCTCAGGACTCGAACAATCTCCGAGACGCTCTCAAATGCTCAGCTCTAATGCTATCAGAGCTTCGAACTTCTAAACTCTCTCCTCACAAATACTACGATCTCTGCACGTTTCTAACCCTAATCTCTGGACTTAATTTCTCTAATTCTTCGAAATGATTTGAATTAAAAATTTTATTTATTTATTTATTGTTAGATATGAGGGCGTTTGATGAATTGAGGAAACTAGAGATGTTTTTCAAAGATGAGAGTAGACATGGCGTTTCGATTGTTGATTTATACGAACTTGTGCAACATGCTGGAAATATATTGCCTAGACTGTAAGTTGCATATGTAATTTGTGCTGCTGCTTTTCTTTTCCTTTTTCCTGTTTGGTTGAAGTTGGCATTGTTGAAATTTTTAACAGGTATCTACTGTGTACAGTAGGATCGGTGTATATCAAATCGAAGGAGGCTCCGGCTAAGGATGTGCTCAAGGATCTTGTAGAGATGTGTCGCGGTGTTCAACATCCGATTCGCGGATTGTTTTTGAGGAGTTATCTTGCTCAAGTTAGTAGAGATAAGTTACTGGACCTTGGGTCTAAGTATGAAGGGTAAGAGATGTTAGTTTTAGGAATTTAGTGGTAAAGCTTTGTTAGTTTCTTATTGTCATTGACATTAAAGTATTTGAGGAATGAGTGCATTGATAATTTCACATGATGATATTTAATTTGCTTTCAATTTGAATTTAGTGTTGTTTTTTTTTCTCCAGAGCTGAGGACACAGTAATGGATGCTGTAGAATTTGTGCTGCAAAATTTCACTGAGATGAATAAGCTTTGGGTCCGGATGCAGCATCAGGTTTGATGTATATCTGCTAACACCTGTTTTCCCATTTTTTTGTTTTTATATTTTTGAAATGCATAGCACCACAGTACTTGCATGCCATACTGGGTAAAATGGATCATGAGAGCATGATTTTTGGCCATGCAGGTGTTTTGGTGTTTGTGATCATTCATACTCTTTGGTGATCCTGAGTTGAGGCCTTCAATTGGGCTTTCTGGTCTGCAGGGGCCTGTTTGGGTTAAAGAGAAGCTGGAAAAGGAAAGAAGCGAGCTTCGTGATCTTGTAAGCATTTAGTCTTTATCTATCACTGAACAAGCACTCTCCTTGAAACGAACTTATAAGCAATACACGTATCTCATTTCCCCCCCCCCCTCAGGTAGGGAAGAACCTCCATGTTCTTAGTCAGATAGAGGGCGTGGACCTTGAGATTTACAGAAACACCGTTCTTCCCAGAGTTTTAGAGCAGGTCTGATCCTGTCAGTTTCCTTTTGTTGCTTCTTTTTCCATTAGTTTGAAATCTATAACATCTGTATCTGATGATATGTTGATTTTTCATGTAAATATGCTGTTACAGGTTGTCAACTGTAAAGATGAGCTTGCACAGTATTATTTAATGGACTGCATAATTCAAGTCTTTCCAGATGAGTACCACTTGCAGACCCTTGAGACATTGTTGGGGGCCTGCCCCCAGCTTCAGGTAGATTATTTTCCAGTTCAAGGACTGTTTTGTTCACATATAGGACTAAACATTTCTGATCTTTGGCTGTGGCCATGGTACTTGTAGTTGCCTCAACTATTATATAAAGTACAAGCAAAATAAATTCCTTATAATGGACATTTTTAAAGTCTGGATAGCATTAGCTTTATTATTTAGTTATTCCCGAATTCAATACACTCCCACCTGAAAACCTCAACCACGGCTGGGGGCCCACATTGTTATCTATTTATTTAGTTTTAAGGATTATTAAGTTAATAACTCTATTTTTTTAAGAATACAGACGTTGTATTTGCCTTCTTGTTCCTCTTTTAGTTAAGACCTACACATTGACATATTTTCTCTGTGCGACATTGTCTGGTTCCAGCCAACAGTTGATGTTAAGACAGTGCTATCACGGTTAATGGAAAGATTATCCAATTATGCTGCTTCAAGTGCGGACGTGAGTTATCTTTATGACTCTGACCCTTGTAAGTCATGCTATTGCATTTTTATTAATGATGCCTTATCTTCCAGGTTTTACCCGAGTTCCTGCAAGTGGAGGCATTTGCTAAATTGAGCAGTGCTATTGGAAAGGTAAAGTTCTCCCAAGTAAAAGTAGAAGATCAGTGTTTTGCTGGTGTTTGATACGATGCATGAGAGTGCTTTGAGAAATAGACTCATGGGTTGGTTTTCCCAAAATAGTTGCTATTCTGTCTGCTTCCATATATTTTTATCTTTAAGAGGTGTTTTGTTTACAGTGGAAGAGCGTTCTGTTTCATGCAAGTTGGCTTGTAGGCTAGCCAAAAGGCTTACATCTTATAAAGGTGTTAGACTAAAAACCAACACTAACTTAACATAGTGACAGAAGTGAGTGAATTTCATGACACCCCCTGAAGTTAACTGAAACACTTAAGTCTTTTCATATTTCGCTTTTAATTATGTGTTTATTTTTTATTAGTCTATAATCTTAATCCTTCATAAGTTGATCGGCAACCATTCCATGGCAGGTAATTGAAGCACATGTTGACATGCCTATTGTTGGAGCCGTTGCTTTGTATGTCTCTCTCCTCACATTTACACTCCATGTTCATCCTGAACGGCTTGATTATGTGAATCAAGTACTGGTACGCTTTCTTTTAATAAACGTGAATAATATTCTCATCTAAGTTTTTCCCTGTTCTGCATGGTTTTTAACATGATATTGGCTGGTCAAATTGCCATACAACATTCAGGGCACCTTCTTTGGTCTTCTGTATCAATTAGATCACGAAGATGTTATTCCACAGAACAATTTTTTATATATTTTTAAATTATTTACAGGGGGCATGTGTTAAGAAGCTCTCTGGAAAGCCAAAACTTGAAGATATCAGAGCAAAAAAACAAATTGTTGCACTTCTGAGTGCTCCATTAGAAAAGTACAACGATATTGTCACTGCCTTGACACTGTCTAATTACCCTCATGTCATGGACTGCCTTGATTATGAAACGAACAAAGTCATGGCTATGGTTATTATTCAGAGCGCTATGAAAAATAACACTTGCATTTCCACTGCTGACAAGGTAAAGTATCCCTACATATTCAAATCTCATACATTATCCTTTGCAAATATGGTAATCTTTGCTGTTATTCTCTTTTTAGGTTGAGGTGTTGTTTGAACTAATAAAAGGGCTAATAAAGGATTTGGATGAGACTGCTACAGATGAGGTGCATGTTGAATGTTTTTTCAGTATGAATTTCACGTTATAAAGTTATGAATGATTAATATTTTATGGATAGCCTGCTTTCTAACACTCCCTTGATCTGCGATATAAATAGCTCGATGAGGAGGATTTCAAGGAAGAACAAAATTCTGTTGCTTGCCTCATACATATGCTTTATAATGATGATTCAGAGGAAATGTTGAAGGTAAGTTGTTGGTTTAGAGGTATCCTGCAGGCTTATTATGATGTTAACTTTACTTTAATAGATTAATAAATTGTTATACAACCACCTATATTATCACTAAAATGAGGAAGTTAGATGAGCTTCTCTTGGACAAATGTCTTATAGTTATACAGTCTTATTAAAATTGAGAATCCAATTGACTTTGAGATTTAAATGTTTGGAGCCTTGAGGTTACAATGTTTAGGTCCTGTACTATCATAATCATACAATTTATCTTATTTAATTTTCTCAATATAAAAAGTCTCTTTTCATTCAGATTATCTGTGCTGTGAGGAAGCATATAATGGCTGGAGGATCGCAACGATTACCTTTTACTGTCCCTCCTCTCATATTTTCTGCACTCAGGGTATGTTTCTTCTCATATCTCTGCAAGCTTGCCAGATTGTATGCCTGATTTTGATTTAAATGATTCAATTTAGCACAGAATGTGTGACATTGCATATTGCAATCTTTTGAATCAACCCTGCTATGGTTAAGAAGCACTTGGCTATTCACATAGGACAAGCTTTTTGTAGGGAGAAAAATTGGTCTTAAGGATTCTAGATTTCTGAGACTTAAAGAGTAGTGTTCGGTTTAACTTTGTGATCTCTGATCTCATAGCACCACTACTTACTCTCTTGAACTGAATTTTTCTTTGGAATTCTGTGTGGTTCCTAGTTGGTGAGAAAGTTGCAAGATCAGGATGGAAATGTAGTGGGAGAAGAAGAGCCTGCAACGCCTAAGAAAGTTTTTCAGCTCCTGAACGAGGTAAATCTATATAAGCAATCTTTTATTGCTGTTGAGAGGTCCCATGGTTAATGTCTTTAAATGTTTGACTCCTAATTGCCCTATATAAATTGTTCTTTCACCAGTTGAGTTTTGCTACCTTTTACGGAGAATTTCCTTTCCAAAAGTGTACTCATATTCCATCTCTTTTTTCTCTTGCATTCTTATCAACCTATTGCTGCCTTGCTGGTCATGTGTTCCTTGTTCATATTCCTTTCTTTGATACAACTCATCTTCTTGATGCTTACAGTATGTTATCTGTTTTTATCAGACAATTGAGGCTCTTTCATCTGTTTCCTCACCTGAGCTGGCATTAAGGTTATACTTGCAATGTGCTGAGGTATACCGTGGCTAAACTTGGTACCGCAGAAAATTGACCTGGAAATGATTAAAGGAATAATTTTTTGTTCAATACAAAAAAAGAAAGAGAGAAAGAAAGAAAAAGAAAAGAAAAGAAAAGAAAAGAAAAGAACAGCTGTCAAATTCATGCACATGTGCACCCATACACTGGCATTTTAAACGAGGGGAAAAGGGCTTTTCTTTAATTTTTTCTGGTCTAAAAGGCTATAATGTCATCTTACTATATCACCTTTGCTTTTATCATATCTTATAAGGGAAATCTTTTCTGCTCACACTTGCGTGCAAACTTATGCTTAATTATACATTTTTGACCTCTATTTTGTTGTTCTATGATAATAATCAGGCTGCCAATGACTGTGATCTCGAGCCAGTTGCTTATGAGTTTTTTACACAGGCATTCATATTATATGAGGAAGAAGTTGCGGTAACTCGTGAACCATTTCTTTTTGCCAGAGCCACTCAGACAGAGTGACTCACTGTGCATGTTCTTGAAATAAAGATTGTTGTGGGTCACATTTACTCAATTTAATTTTTTTTTATATTTACATCTATATATTGCTTTCAGGACTCCAAGGCTCAGGTGACTGCATTACATCTAATAATTGGGGCTCTCCAGAGGATGAATGTATTTGGTGTTGAGAACAGGGATACTCTGACACACAAGGCCACGGGAGTAATAGTTCTTATGTATTCTGTTATTACAGTGTCATGTCCTTGCAGTTTTTTTCCGAAACCTTTACTGTCTCCTCATTTCTCTATCTTCTTCCCTTTGTCAGCATTCTGCAAAGCTTTTGAAGAAACCTGATCAGTGCAGAGCAGTCTACGCATGCTCACATCTATTTTGGGTTGATGATCAGGATGGCATCAAGGATGGGGAAAGGTGCTGTACCTTTTTGCTTAAAACCATTGTATTCTACTTGAATAACTGTACAGTTCTATCCATGAACCAATCACTCCTCTGCAAGAACTTCTCCTCGTGATAGGTGTTCCTACTTTTGAACCTGCATTATTGCTATTATTCAATGTTGCTCCTGGCCAATAGACTTGTATTTCATTTTGTGACAAGTTTTAGCTACTTATATATGTGAAGAACACTTGAGCGGATGACTCCAGATGCCTTCTCTAATTTCAGGGTCCTGCTTTGCCTCAAGCGTGCCTTGAGGATTGCAAATGCAGCTCAGCAGATTGCCAATGCAACAAGGGGTTGCAGTGGACCGGTCACACTGTTCGTTGAGATATTAAACAAGTGAGTAGCTTGGATCTGTAATTTTAATCTTATTATTCATATGTCACATATCATCTGGCATTGTATGATAATTACGGGGGCACATGCTTCAGGTACCTGTACTTTTTTGAGAAAGGAAACCCGCAGATTACTAGTGCTGCAATACAAGGACTGATCGAATTAATTACTAATGAAATGCAAAGTGACTCCACCACGCCAGATCCAGCATCAGATGCCTTCTTTGCCAGCACAATTCGGTACATTCAGTTCCAGAAACAAAAGGGTGGTGTTATGGGTGAGAAATTTGGGCCTATCAAGGTGTAAGTAAGATGCCTGAAAGATTGGAATCGAGTCAAACTGATTTGTTTGGGTTTCAACAGCAGGAACCGTCCAGGAGTGGTGGTTTGTAAAATTTTCTAATCCAGCATTTGATTTTGTTTTCTTCTTGAACTTTTTTCCCCGAAGTTCAGTAATTATAATTTGTGCATTATTCTCGGTGGGAATGTTTCAAATAATTATTGGTCAAAGCATTGTGGTGGTATACAAGGTCCTGTCTTTCTCAGGGTTCGAATTATCTGTACATCTATCATTCATGCACTATTTATTTGATTATGCATTGAAAGGTCAAGGGAGGATAAAAAGTATTTTCTATTGTGACTCTTAAATAGTGCCTGTTCTTTTCATATCAGATGCCACAAGTACATATCATCCAAAATAGTTTATAGGGTCCCTGCCTTCTGAGAGACATTCAACTTGCACTTTGAAGTTTTTTTCTCAAGTCATTATACGAATGGCTACTACTATTCATTGTTATAAAACCACCACCCTTGGGCTAGTGAACCCAAGGTGTTCTTTCATGATTTTTTTTGGAAAAAAAAGTTTGACACATCGTTTCAGATTTTTTTTTTCAGTTTGCAGGATCAATTAAAGTTTGATTATAAAACCCAGGTCGTCGTTGATCGGTAACTTCCAGGTAGGGCTACTCTTATCCTTGTAAAAGAATGCCGCTTTATATTCTTTTATTACACTGGAGTAAAATGTTCATCCTATTCCTTGGATGACATGTTAGCCCGCTAACATATATGATTTTTTAAAATATATGTCAAAATAATACCTTTTTTTTTAAAAAAAAAAACTTTCAAAAACACCAAATGAAGCCTTCAAAGGAATGAACTTAATGAAATAATAACACTAACCAGCATTGTGCTATAATGACACTAGCGACACAACGAGGCATAATCATTACCATGGTCAATTATCATGACCGGTCCAGTGCTGAAGATGGCCATTTCCAGAAAAAAAAAATTAAAAAAAATACAGAACAACTCATACCACCATTTAGGTTAACACGAAATCCAAAAAAGAGAATTACATTAGTTGAAACCGGATGCAAAATAACCATCACTGTCGTTACAATCTGCTGCGGATAAGATACGAAGTGGGCCAGAAATTCTGCAAGCCTCGGATAGGAGGCCAGCCCGCGCCAGGAGACAGTACTTCCACAGTAGGACCAGCCCATCAAAGTTAAAACGAGAGTCAAGTTTAGATACGACAAGCCAAACAAAAAAATAAAAAAAGAGCGTGTTTGACGAGGAATGCAGTTCAATTCCAGACCGTGAGACTGAGGAAAACAAGAAACAATCAATCTGGTGTTTTCATGGACTTCCCTAGAATGTCAGTCAAGACTATACAATACACCCTGCTTCCTTGCTGGGGGAAAGGAATAGAGAAAGGTGTGACACTGCAGTGAGTGGCAGGCAAGGCCATCTTCTATTTCTGTCAAACCTAATCATGCCTTCGTCAATTACAATATGGAGCAAGCCTTCTGCCCCCTTTTCTTCTTCTTTTGCTTTGGAGGCTGGAGCACCACCTTGATGGCTGCGTCAAAAACCGCCTTCACATTCTGAAATTACAACAGAAATCCTATCAATGGCAATGGGCATAGACAAAGTGCACATAGAGAGCAAAATGAAGAGGACGTGTGTACCTGCTGTGTTTTTGAACTGCATTCGATGTAGAAAGGAGCTCCAATAAGTTTTTTCAATTCCTCTCCCTTCAGCAAAAGCAAAGCCACGATGACAAATTAATGATAGGAACTTACACGAAGAAATTTTTGGTGTGTGGAGTGTTGGGGGAAAAGGCAGATGCTTGAGGATGGTCATTTTTTACCTGGGCAGTATTAATCGGCACTGCACCAGGATGGTCAACAAAGAACTGCTTATCTTCCCGGAGATCTACAAATGGAAAATGAACATAATTATAAAAAAAAATATGTTGGCTTTGAGAAACATTATTTTGAGACAAATTTTAGTCAATTAGAAATGGGGAGTGTTCCTCATTTTCAAAAATTGCGTACAGCATAATCAAGCACCAGTATAAAAAAATTAGGTCTTCGTGAAATTTTTCATGACAGATGCAAAGAAAGAACAGCTAATAACCCTAGTTGGCAAACTCAACTAATACCAAGTCATTTTCCATCTTAAATAAAAGATATGACATTTAAATGGATGCCAATAGACAGAAGAGAATGGAGCATTAAAACCTAAAATACATTGAGCTCCCGAAACAGTTGCTACAAGCAACATGCTAAAATTATTACAGCCAAACACTCTCAAAAGGCATTAAATAAGAAATCTCCCACAAGCACACACCAATCTGTGCAACAACAGGTAATACTGATCAGGAGCAACATGTCAAAATTTATTACACATACCAATATGAAAGCAGCAGTGTGAAAAGGAAAAGAAGTGATGTGTTGTGCAGTTATTAAAGCTACGATATGCCTGGCATAATTGATCAAGGGTAAGGGACAGTGATTAGTTCATTTATTTGACGCAGTAGTCCTATAACAGTAGCTTGGGAAAACAAATTTAGATATACCCCATCATGATTAAGAGGTGGTGATAGAGAAAGTCTTACCAAGTTTTGTTCCAACAAGAATAATTGGAACCCCGGGAGCATAATGCCTCAGTTCTGGAATCCACTGAAATGGAAAGCCAGTAAAGAGTTTATCAGCACAAAGAAATATAGAGATGTAATATCACAGGAATTTAATCAAAAGAGATATCCACGAACAAACCTTTTTGGCAACATTTTCATAGCTGGCCTTGCTAATTAAAGAGAACGCAAGAATAAAGACATCTGCCCCTCGATAACTCAAAGGTCTTAATCTATTGTAGTCCTCCTGACCTGTTCAATGAATTTCTTTAAACTAAACACAAGAAAGCACTCCAGCTCATAAAATGCATAACAAGATTGCGTAAAGACAAATTACCAGCTGTATCCCATAATCCTAAGTTGACAGTGTTTCCATCCACAACCACATTTGCACTGAAGTTGTCAAAAACAGTCGGTACATAGTCCTGTTATAGTAAAAAACTACATAATATCACATTAACAGCCAGAAAAGTATCCCCGCGACTCTTTACCAGAAAGCACAAATCACACTGCACAGCATGCTCCAAATAATTCCTAAAAATTCACTGATGACGCCAATGTACATTGAAATATGCCCAAATATTCTTCAAAATTCAGCAACGAATAATTCCCAATCTAGAAAACCAAAACTAACAATTCGAAATTCCAGAGTCAAATGATTACACGCACAATCATTGCATTTATCATGACATGTATACAACAGGAACCCTAAATTTTCCAGTTCAAATCTAATTTCTACCCTAAATGATAAACCAAAAAAAGAACACTAAAAAAATGCAAAAAG
>Ga0307511_10006932_pt1 | contig 11418 bp, 7 predicted proteins | sample 13_EM_MG_FD_200266 | JGI IMG/M metagenome (GOLD analysis project Ga0307511, IMG submission 200266) | Populus trichocarpa ectomycorrhiza microbial communities from riparian zone in the Pacific Northwest, United States - 13_EM | ecosystem: Host-associated > Plants > Roots > Unclassified | place...
CCTCCATGCTTACTTTCGGAGTTAATTGTATTTTTATTCTTAATTAATAATTAGAAATAAGCTTTAATTCACTCTAAGAAAGTAAAAACAAAAACAAGCACTCTTGAAAAAAAAAAAAAAAAAACCCTCTAGTTTTACCCTTTTCCATTTACAATGTTTTGAAACATGCTCCGCACCCCTCAAGCGCCGTCGTTTTTGCATCTCCAACTGACAGACAAACGAGAAATACGGGGACCCCTTTGGCGGTAAATTTAAAAGTTAGTTGTTGGACCTACGAACAACTGACAGATACACATGAATGCACACTAAAACTGTCTGTCAAGATTGGGTACCCATTTCGGTTCTCCGAGTTTTAGTGTGCATTCATGTGTATCGGTGTGCATATGCGTACTTTGGTTTGATTTCTAACTGTGTTTGGGAAATTTGGAAGAAAGGGTAAGGAATAGAAATTATAAGAAGATGGAAGTGAAGGAAAGGGAATGTGCGGTAATATTCTCCTCTTATCTGAATTTGTAAGCGTGATAATGGGAATTAAATAATTTTTTCTTAGAGTGAAGGTATATATATAGACTATAGGAGAGTCTTCCAAACGTTGTTAACCGAGTAGTAGATGTCAAAAGGTTTCTTTCCCTTCCACTTTCCTCTATTTACAAGTTCTGTTCTTTCCCAAATTGATTTAAATTACTGCAACTTAAAATAGGGAATGCTAGAGTGTTAAGAAATTTTTTAACAGTATAACATATTGTACATGTGGAAAACGAATTTAATACAAGTGTTAGTAGCATTATAACATGTGAATTCTGTAAAGCATGTATTTTTCAATGTTGATATTTATTTTATGAACTTTACGTTGAAAATTCTGCTAGGTGTGACTACTTTGATATATGTGGAGAGCTTTTGTTCATGGGGAGAATGAAGGTGAAGTACCATGAGAAGCAGCGGAGGCTGGTTCTTTGGTGGTTTCTGCATGTGGGTTTGATCTAGTTTGGATGAATTGCGTTTGATGTTTACTTGTAGGCAATGGCTGGCCTTTCTGTACCAAACCAACTTGAGGCTAGGTGAGCTTGATGTCAGAGAAAAGGATCGTTGGGAATTATAAGACTTATGAATCAGCAGTTTTAGGTGAGCTTGATGTGGAAAGGTAGCAGGAGCTGAGGCGGTCAAGACCCCAAAGAGCAAGGCCTAAAGGTAAGACCATCCTCCAAAAGAAAGCTTATTGAAGTTTATCTTTAATACTTTATGGAATTGTTTCCTTTTGCGTAAAAGGGTAAATTTTATTGAAGAGAAAAGGATTAAAAGACACAACAGAGAGGATAAGACATCCTCCAAAAGAAGGATGAAAAATCATTATAAAAATTCAGACCAATCCCACTGATTGTAATTTTTCTTGTGAATCAATGATGCTGTATGTTGCATGGCTGCACATGATTCCATGATGTATCTGTTTGTACAGATTATCAATAAGTTCGAATCTAAATTGCGCAAATCCTGCTCCTAGCTAGTGGTCGCACTTTACACTGGGATAATATGCTATTCTGCACTGCACTGCATGTTTAATACTGTGATGCAGTCACTTTAACAAGTCTTGTCAATGATAACCATTAATTTTAATTGTTCATTGTTCTTCTTTATGTTTTCGAACTTCAAATTAAGTTATCTTATTTTCTTTGGGAAAATCATAACAAATGATGAGAGATTAGTCATTCTAGGTCCTGGTTAGAATACTCAGGTGTGACACAGAATGAGTTGTAGTATCACTCGTTTTAGGGTGAAGCTTGTTGCAAGTATATATTTCGACTAATTGATGTTGGAATTTAATTTCTTTGGACTAGCTCTTGGGTAGAAATGCAAATGGGAGGTGGTTTCTCGTAACATTTTCTTCATTCTTTAGCTTTGGTTGGTTCAGGAAGAAGGATCGCTCTTAGGATGAGGTGAGAAGTGCTTCGTTCAAGATGTAATTTGTTTGATGCGTTTTGGTTATGAGTGTTGTAGGAAAAGCTGACAACTGAAGCCCCTGATCAGTAATAAATTGACAAGTTCATCTGTTGAAACTTTTTTGTTTGAAAAAAAAGAAAAAGAAAACCCAAAACAAAAGGGGGGAGTTTATGCTTCCTTGAAATTATTCTAGCTTTGATGTGATTGTGGCATGGTTGGATTTGGTTTCTCTTTAATTTTGCGTTTTTATTTATCTGGACACAGACAAATCAAGATACAAAACATAGATACAGGATATTCTCGTAACTTCAGAACTTCCCCCACATGTTGATGAGTTCAGACAATCCTTTGTTAGAACACCCACCAACTCCCACTGTTTTCCTCGCTTCTTCTTTGATGCCCAATGCCTGAATTCTTAATGATTCATTCCCCATAATTTCTCCAATCTTTTCTGCAATTTCTGCTCTATTCGCTATCATCTCCTCACCCCATCCCCAACTCTTCACCCAGGTCCCTAGTCCAATCCTCTCCACAATATCTGCGTTGACTTTCTGGTCCCCATGTTGGGGCCAAGCTAAGATCTTCACTCCATGCCATGCAGCCTCCATCACTGAATTCCAACCACAATGACTGAAAAATCCTCCGACTGCTGGGTGGCTTAATACATCCTCCTGGTTTACCCAATTCCTAACAACTAATCCCTTTTCTTTCATCCTCTCCATCAATTCATCTCCAATTACCCCTTCCAATCCTTCATTATCTTCTCTGTCAACTTTTTTATCCTTCACCACCCAGATAAACCTGCTACCACTCCTTACCAGCCCTTCACCTAACTCTCTGACTTGATCCCTCGACAAAGCAGTCCTACTACCAAAGCTAACATACACAACTGATCCAGCTGGTTGATCATCAAGCCAAGTTAGCTGTAACTGGCTCTTCTCAAAATCACATGGTGGGAGTGGTCCAATGGCGACAACTGAAGGTAGCCTTTCCAGGAGTAGTTGGCAATCATTTAGCTTTCTGAGTGATTCTTGCTCAAAACTTTCGAACGTGTTAACTAGAATTCCACTTGATTCTGCGACTTTTCTACTATCCTCTATGAAACTGGTCTTTAGGATATTATTGCCTTTTTTCAGAAGTGGTGGGGGAATCCATGATTTGGGCATCAATTCCAGGCCCCGAATCTTGATGACATCCATCTCATCTAATTCATCCATAGCTTTTGAGTCGGCTAAAGTGGGGTAACATAGAAAAAATGTCAGCATTTTAGCAGATGATGTGAAGAGAACATAATTAGGAAGGCTAATAGCTTCAGTGATGGGAGTAACCGTCGAAGCCAAGCTCATGTCCGTGATAAAAACAGAAAGGGGTGGATTTAGTGCAGACAGAAGTGGGGAAAGAAGGCGAGAGGAGTTCTTGATGAGTTGGAAATGTTCGAAAAAAGGGTCATCCGAAGGGTTGTCAAGTGGAAGGAGATGAAACTGCTGGTGCTTGATTTGAGGAAAGGAAGCAAATAACTGAGATAAAGCTTGTGACTCAGAGAGTGAGACTGTTGGGTGTGGGATGATGAAGGTGACTTGGACATTTTGGAGTGTGAGTGAAGCAGCAAGTCTAAGGAAGGGCGTGAGATGGCCCATGCCAGCACTTGGGAGGAGAGCTACATGAGCAAGTTTGCGGTCACCAGAACTTGGCATTCTTCCTTTGTTCTGTAAATGAATTTGCCTTTGCCTTGTTTTGGTGGAGCTTATTCTACTTGTATAAGAAAAGAAGAGCTGCTTGAGCATGTATTTAAATATGTCGGTAGATGCTTGTTGACATGGTTTGTGGTGAATTCCGTAGCCAGCAAAAGCGTTGAAGGGAGTTGGTACATGCGGTCGCAAGCACTCAATATTGGAAGGAGCAACAGCCAGACACGTTATTTATTATTGCTGCAACTGCAAGTCTGCAACTCCATACAAGTTTGAATTGAAACGAATCTTTTATTTTAGAATGAAACATTACAAATACGAATACAAAATAAATTAAATAACACCACCCTTCACTGTTTATTTACTACAGTCACATCTATAAATGAACTGTAGATCGTTATAGTACATCCATGATGGAAATGTAAAAAATACAATTTGGTCCCTCCATTACAATTAAAAAATTATGGAATATTCTACTGGCATATAGTGAATATTCTGTCGGTATTTTTCTATCCCAACAGAATACCATCTTTGAAAACTTTTTCATTGAAGTTTTCTCTCCCGTCGATATTGTAAAATACTGATAAAATATTTCATTCATCATTTTCATTTTTGTTTTTGTTTTGTTTTGTTCGTTACGATTCTTAAGCTAAAAATTTCTCTCAATAAACCTATAACTACAACAAAAAAAAACAACTTTAAAAATTAAAAAAATCGACAAAGATTTAAGATCTATAAGGAACTTTTCATCTAAATAATGCTAAATAGATTACGCAAACCTATGAGTTTTTATGTTTGGAAGATTCAAGTAGAAAATTCATATAAATAATGCACAATAATAAAATAGACATAATCTTATACACAAATATTTATGTTTTAAAGAAGTGGAAATGAAGCGATACATTGAAGTAACTCAATAAAAACAAATAACATCATGAGATATAAAAGTTACATAGAGATGTCGCCCTTCCATTCTACTATCCGTTTGCTTGAAATGGGCTCCATCAAAGAAGGAATGCTTGATGCAAACCTCATGATCATGTGATCACAGAACCAACAATGAAGATGATAACTTCCCAAAAAACGCTGAATAATCAGGTTTGGTTGAACCTTTACCTAGAGTTAATTTGTAATTAAGAATCAAAGGTATTGGATGATTGTGAATGACGACGCTACAAGGTTAGTTATACCTTGATAAGTCGGATTTACTCTTTGTCCCTGCAAAAAAGAAGAAGTTTGCTCAAGCAAAACTGAATTTCTTTAATGTCTAAAGATTGCCCAAAATCGTAGCAAAATAAAACATAATATAGTTCTAGAATAATAACCATAGTAGTCCTATATTGGGCTGCAAACCAATGGTCCTTAACTCAAACTCAGTTAAACACAAGCCTAATGCCTAAAACAAGCTTAAACATTGATTTTAGGCCAAAATAAACCCAACAAAAATAAAATTGTTAAAACTAAAATATAATTATCCTAAATATTAATTAAAACAATAAAAAAACCTTAAGAAATATTCAGATTAGTATAAGTTATCAAAACAAACCCCAAAACCTATCTCTTTGTATTGGATCCCTTGTAGCCAAATCTGAAACTTGTAGAAGAATGAGTATCCCCTTGTGCCGTTCATTAATCATTTTTCCTTGCTTGAAAGATGTTTTTAATGCTAAAGTTTCTTTTTTTTTCCAACTATTATAAAAAAAGGAAAAATGACTGAAATATCTTATTTAAATAGCCTCCCATAATTTCCTTTTTGAATAAGCAAGTCCTATAAAATAAGGAAAATAATAAAAAAAGAATCTCAAGCATCTTTACCACCACATGCATTCCATAATGGATATGGAATTCTTGCAAACTATGGATAATAGTTGTTGTCATAAATGTCTCCTTGTTTGACATGAAATCCTTGTAGAAGAGGTAAGCCAATATCTACCATACATGTTTCCAAGCGCATTAAGGAATCCTTATATTGACTGGAATCTATAATACACAAGGAAACAATGTTACTTCAATTTTCACACAATATTAACAGATTTCAGTCTTGACTTCAAACACATCGTTCTCTCTTGTTCGAATGAATTAGCAAGCCTATCACATATCATTGGAAAGGTACAAATGTCTATTTTCCAACCTAATCAGAATCTTAGCAGAATTCCTTCTGTAGCTTTAGATATAGTCCAAAAAGTAGACGAAGTTCCAGATAAATTTGACAAGATTTGTCTAGCAAATTCGACCCTCTAAAATAACCCCTTAACAAAAACTGAATGACCTAATTTTTAACCCAATGTATAACATGTCTAGAAACTCTTGTAAAGATCTCAGCCCGATCCAACAATCGAGTTGAAAGTTATAATTGATAGTGTAAAACTAGACAATAGAAAATTTTATGCCAAAATTTGAATCTGACCTTATTTGGATCATATTAATGCTCAATCTATTATCCTCAGTAGTTGAGCCATCCAAATACATATAAGGAAACAATGAACACAATTAAAAAATTAAAACATACTATTAAACACAAATTCAATTATTTATTAAAAATGAATTACAATTAACCTATTAACTCAAAATACATCATCACTTAACCACAACAATTATCACTAGTAGCACCAATATCACTATTACCACTCCACAACCACACCACTATCGACCACACCACCACCACTATATTCTTTATCAATGTCGCACGTAGCGCGCACGACGTGGAAGGATGTCAAGGAGTCGCCACCTGGTTGTTTAGTTTAGGGTCATTAGGAGACCAGAGTGTACTGATCTTATTTGAAATTTCAGGGTAAGTGATTGATTGTTGTTAAAGATTGTATTAGCACCCCCAACGCATCTTACCTGAGATAAGTTATATTATGTGGTTTGAATGTGGTTTAAAAGTATTGATGAGTTCCTAACCAGTGGTCTGTCTATGACTCAGAACAAAGATTTACACTCATGAATTAATCTGACATTTCGAATTTATTATGTGCTCGTATGCTTAAATAAATTCTTATAGGAAGAATTCATGTAGGTGCCCTGACAAGGGTTCATCTATCCTGGGAGGTGAAAATGTTTTTCACAACCCATATATTATGATGAAAAATACTCCGAATTAAAATTGGTTAGTATCCAAAATAATTTTGAAAAATTTCTAGTCAACTTTTGGTTCTTAAATACCAGCCTTCTTGTAGGTCCAACATTTATATCATAATGTTGACCATTAATTTTCAGGAATTAAAATTTTTAAGGTTATTGAAATATTGTTCAAATCCCTAAGGAATTTTACAAACTTATTGTAAATTCTAAAAATGTAAAAAAAACTCTTTATCAAAACAAATCAAAACCTAGAAAAACGAAGAACATGAAGAACTCCGAAGAACATTCAACATAAACCCAACAACATGGATTTCAAATCAGACCAGATATGGACAAACGAAGGACACAAACATGTTAGAAATCATGCAAGGATCAATAATCTAGCATTCATGCATTTCAATTATCACTCAAAAACCACGATTTTGTCAAAATAGGTTTCGGTTCAAAACTAAAACCTTAGGATTAAAACCTACTGAAAATATGTTATTGATGCAAATAAACCCTAGATTATTGACTAATCAAGTTGCCCGAAGGGTTCTATTTAAAGAATTGAACCAAAGCTAGTCCAAATTATAGGGCTGAGACAATGTTTTTTTCCAAGAACACGAAGAACACTACTCAGCAAACCCAGAAATTAAGATCAAGCTGCCAAACCTGGAAAATGGTCTTTTATGCCTCTAAAACATGTTTTCTTAGTTCCAATAAACCACATTACCATAACTAAGAATGTTTGAATTAAAAGAACTAATAAACAACATCAAATCATCAAAATCATGCAAGAGATACCAAATCCAAAAACTATCAACTTAAAATAGTTTACATGTTCATTAAATATGGATTCAAAATTAGTTTTCTAAACTCATTTTGGTCATGAACAGACTAAGAAAATCCAGGATGAACATCATTGCTTCAACCACATTGCTTAAGTTAAACTAAAACAACATTATTTTATCAAGAAGAAACAATTTAAATAGAAGACTTTACTACATCTAAAACATCCAAAAGAGCTTTTAAAAAAAAGAAACAGACTATAATATTAACAAAAAGGGCAACTATAACACTATTTGCCAAGCATTCCAAACTTTAGCAGGCCACATGGACTCCATTTTTAGATTAGAAAACAATACCTGCAAGCTCTTAGAGTAGCTACTACCCTCTTTGCTTTTCTTTGTCAAATCTTGCTTCCACAAGCTTGTTGCCCTTTCAAAACTTAAGAAATTCGTGTGCTAGGCTCTTAAATCTTCACACATAGAGTTCCTTTATCAATATTTTCTCCATCTTTTTCTCCTTTTTTCTCTGATTTTCTAAGGGGGTATTTATAGTGTCTTGCTAGGGTTTTCGATGGATTCAAACATAGATTGATCAAAGCTTAGCCCTTTCATCAAAATGAGAGGGTTTTGGAGTATGTTTTATAGTTGTGAGCTCTGTACTTATGCTGGTTTTACAATGGTGGTTTTACAACAAATTTGGTTTTTGGAGGTTTTGGTGGTTTTCCAAACTTGGAGATCAAAGAGCTAGTTTCTAGCCTTTTGATCTTGAGAGAAACTTGACTAACCTTTGATAAGAACCCACTAAGAAAGATTGAAATGTGGACACACAAATAAGATTAGTGATTTTGCAAAATGTGTATCATAATCATCAACGACCAAGTTACGTATTTTCAAGGCTTTGTTGGAGCAACTCTGATGTACACATCATCAGAGACCACCTGATCTTGATAGAGGAGAAGCATATCTTTTGTTTGGATCTATCCTTGCTCATTTTAAAGGTCTGTAGCTCTACATTCATTTGTTTGAAAGTGGTTTTCTTCAGCTGCTCTACCACGCTATACTCATTGTGCTTCATCAGCTTTAGGAATTCACCGACTTCCTCCTCATTCATAGGTTTGTTTATTTCCATATCTTTGATGACATCTACAACCTCTTTGGCTTTTGGCTTTTTGTTGTCTTTCTAGTTTTTCAAGCATAAAACATCTGCCACTTTGAGTTAGTCCATCAATCTCGGTCTGAAACACAGGAGCAAGACCCTTAATATTGGGAGAATTTTGTAATTGTAAGGCAATGCATTATAGTTCCCATTGTAGGTAATGACATGCCTTATCAAGATGAGCTTCGACGGACCGCTCTCGGTGTGTTGAAGCCTACACATCTCTGCTTTCTTCTTTTGAAAACTTATCATGCCTAAGACATCATCCTTTTCCTCCTCTATTTGTAACAAACCACAAATCATCATTTATATCACCTTTTAGTTAAACTTTTCATATTTATTGATGTTATATCCCCTTTCTCAGTGGAACCTACAAAACCTGTCATTGTTTCTTGAACCTGATTCATTTTTTATTGGTAAACACTTATCCATGGTTACCTTTAAAACCTTCTTTCTTTCTTCTAAACTCTATAACATTTACTTCTCCACTACTAGAAGCATGATTAGTAAGATCACTCCATTTCTTGACCTTTGTGCTATCCAAGGTCATGTACTAGCTTAACACAGAACCAGTTAAGCTGTTTTGGAAGAAATGGATGGGCAACTTCTTGTTGTGTATGACTTCTATCATTTTGTTGTAGTATAACCTCAAGTGTGTCTTAAGGCATTCTAGTACCGTGTATTTGAAAAATTCTGTCACCTTAAACTTCTTGGACACCACTACATTTGGTACCAAACATATCTCAGCTACTCTAACCGGGTCATAGACGACAAATCCCTTAATAACCCTCAATCTTTCCTCACAGGCGACCCACTTATCTTGTTTGGGATGATAAGATGATTTAACCTCGTGAAATCCCTCTATTGTTAGATTTATTATGGCCGACATTTGAGCAGATGTAATCATAATTGGGATGCTCGTTGTTCTTTATGGTCCAGTAGCGGGATTTGCTCAAAGTTTTATGAGTCGAGGATAACCAGAGCTGTTGGAGGCGGTAATATGGTTGACTGCTGACTTAATGTCCCTTCCCTAGACTACACTCGCATGAGTTGCTCGAGTAAGCTAGCCATCTGAGTTATGTTATTCTTAACATCTTCTAGCTCTTTTTGGTAGTGGGCCTCAAGCTGAGCCCTCTCTTCGTTCTTCATTCTTTTGCGAAGCCTAGTATTATAGACTCTGATAGAGGGACCTATATTTCAAGTATGTTCATGCACATTCCATAATTCATAAATGCATATGGATATATGATTATGCATGATGATGTATGTTGGATATGGATTAGCTATACCCCAGGCTGATATATGACCATCATTCTTGTATAAACGTGTAAAACCCTGCAAAAAAAAAGTTGAACTAGTAAATTCCTGGGAGTACTGATTCATTAAATTATATGGATCCCGAGTCCAAATCTTCATAGACCATAAAAGTTTGAATTATCTAATGTTGCAAAAAGAGTTGAATATGCGGAAAAGGAGATGGATAAAACCCATAAAAGACTATGATTATACTATAGAACACCATCCCAGAAAAGTGAACGTGGTAGCTGATGCTCTTAGTCGCAAAACATAAGTGACTCTGAGCAAAACACCAATATGAGAGGAATGAACACGAACAAAGGTGAGGAGATTGGGGGCTCGGTTGAACATGAATTCTGAAGGGGTATTAATAGCAGAGTTAAAGGTACAACCAACGTATGAAGACTATATATTACAAGCATAACAATGAGATAATGAGGTATCAAAGATGAGAAGTATAGTGAATTCCAGAATTGAAACCCACTTTTGAATTGCAGATGATAAAGTGATGATGATGAAACAACGTATGTATGTACCTAACAATGAAATTGTTAAACAAAAGATCTTGCATAAGGCATATGAGTCCAAATTTACAATACATCCCAGTAGTACTTTTAATGTCTCATAAAATTCAATAGATTCATGATATATTGATTATTTATAACATGCCAGAAATGGGGTGATTTGTTTTATATAGTATCATGTTTCATTGATGTATTGCGTAATACCATATATCATTTCAACCATTAAACATCATTAAATGATTCAATACATCACACATACATATAAAATAGCATTACAAAAGGAGACACATTCTCATTGTATTAATAACATGAAGTGTTCATACACGCCATAATCCACGTCCACGACTTTGAAAGTCATCATCATAAATTTTTACAAAAATGCAAAATGACGATTCGTAGCTATTACATAGTTATTATAAAATGCAGGTCGCCTATTTATACTATTACATAATTTATCACAAAATACTTAAGACAGTTTTGAAGCACCATGGCTATGAGATGTCCCTGTTACAAACCAAATTCAATGTAAGTGTATAAACAATTTCTTATAATATAATTGGACAATGGACATATACTTTTAATCGTATTAACAATTTAAATAGGTAGATTCTCATTAATAACTTCCTACTAAGTCTGTCCTTAACATTTTACTTCATATCTTTGTGCGACCTTACACTGCATTATTTTCTTTGATCTATATACAACATCAATCAACAATGCGTATCATGGTTTGGAAACTCTTGTACTTTTGGCATCCTTCCATGAATGATTGTTCTTTCCTGACTATGGTCAATTTGTTTATGATTTTTAAACATTAATTGCAATTATAATTGACAAGTCATTATTTTTAATTTAGCTTATCAATAACTACTTTAAAAAAGCAATTATTGTTATCATTATTAATTAATGCTAATCTCATTCAATCATCCCGATTATCCAACATGGATACCAATAGTATATCAATT
>Ga0307511_10006933_pt1 | contig 11418 bp, 11 predicted proteins | sample 13_EM_MG_FD_200266 | JGI IMG/M metagenome (GOLD analysis project Ga0307511, IMG submission 200266) | Populus trichocarpa ectomycorrhiza microbial communities from riparian zone in the Pacific Northwest, United States - 13_EM | ecosystem: Host-associated > Plants > Roots > Unclassified | place...
TTATTTTAATATATTTTTTAAAAAAACAACCATTTATTCTAATATAATTCGGGAAATGTTTATCTACAAATCCTTGGACTGGGGTAGGAGATCAAATCATAGCTCATCATCTCACTTTGTTCATCCATATTTCCTTTTTGGGAGACCTAAATGATTGTCCACTTTCTAAATATAAATACATGATAAAATCTTATCCTCAATTATTATATTGATGGCAACTCTATCTCAAATTACACGACTGCGCGTTTTTCCAGACAGGGTTATTTTTAAAAATATTCGGAAATCTAAGTGATGGACAGATAAAAATGAGAGAAGTAAATAAAATATTTTATCCAGCCACCCTAAAACCCTTGGTGCGCTAGAGCAATCATTACCAGCTCGGCAATTATCAAACCGGATTAATCTCGAGTCAAAAATAATTGCCAACTGATTCGGAAGGCATTTTCTTGGGTTTTCTGTTAATGACTTGTGGCATGCTAGCTCATAATTCAATGTTAATGACTTATGACGAGGTTATCTTTCCAAGTGCTTCAAATTAGTCTAAAACATGCCTTAAATTAATGAGTCATGATCTAATGAACATGATTTAAGATTCCGGCATATAATCCAAACCCCCAATTATTTATCTATTAAAACAACTTAACCAGCTTAACTAGGATGTGGTGTCTGAATTGTTTAATAATTTGTGCTAAAAAAACAGGCCAATTTGCAGCCAAAATTTTCTTCACCGCAAAGCTATTACAAGTAACATCAGACTGCCGTGCCAGCTACCTTGTGAATCCTGGCAACATGCAAGACCAATCATTGCAAAACTACCATTGACCATTTTCTTCCTTAAAATAGCCTCGGTGCTCCTTATAAATACGCATTCACCACCATTTGAAACCACTCAGACCTGCATAAAGCAAAACGAATCAAAACCCTTTCTTCATCTCCACGGCAGCTAGCATCACTCTTGCATTTTGCATCATGGAATTGAAGAAGATCTCCTGCGCTGTCCTCGTCGTCGCTGCCTCCATGAGTGCAGCCTTGGCAGCTGATGAGATCTCAGCTCCTGCTCCCTCCCCTACCAGTGGAGCATCCGCAACCTTGCCTGTTGTTGGATCCTTGATTGGGGCTTCCCTTGTGTCATTCTTTGCCTATTATTTGCAGTAAGCTCTTCAAACAGGAGAAAGATGATAATATACAGGAAAGGGAGTGAATAAACAAGTATCTTTGAAGGAGGGGTGGGAAAAATGGTTGATTTATGTAACAAATTAAGGTGGTTAAGATTATTCTCTGTTTATATATAATTTGATCAATTTGTTACAGATATTTTCCCTGCTCCATTTCTGTGTATTAGTTGTGATTGATGCATTGCATTTTTCTTCTTTTTTAAAAAGAAAGAAAAGAAAAGAAAAGGAACAAAAATAACAGGCCCGCCCCATTCTGCAATAAAGCATACAATTTAAGGGAAAATGTTTAGTTCAAAGGATCATTGAATTCTTTCAATTCAAAGGTCCATCCGCATATATGGGCGAGCAGAACACTAATCTATTTGATTGCTTACAAAATGATGCGTTCTTTAGCAGAGACTACATGCAGTGGAAACTTGCTTCAGAGCATCTGCATAAATTTAGGTTTAGCCTTTTGATCATTTGGTGCCTTCTGACCCACTTGACAACATAGTTCTACAAATTGTAAAGATGTTTTTTTTTCTTTTCTCAGGAGTTTATTTCCATCAAAGCCAGCAATAAAAAAACAATCCGTAAAAATGTTTCAAGTAGTACTCTCCAATCAAACAACACTCTGGAAAAACACACTATATGTCAAACACAATTAACTAGATACATTTTCTCACAACAATGAATAAATTAGTTGTAATCACCTCAAATATCAGGTCCCTTCATTGAGTTTTTGCTGAGACATGAGGCTTTTTGTCAACCAGATTGCTGTTTCTCTGGATGAGACCATTTCTTCTCCAAATGGCTTTAGCACACCAGCAAGCTCATCGATCTTTTCCTGTTTAAGTAGCCGTGCACATAGCTCTAGCAAAGACTCTAGAGCATCAGCTCTTTGTTGACTTGGATTCTCCCACTCGCTCTTGGATTCATCGCCTGTTAGTGCAGCAAGTGTGCTCAGCAATTGTGCATTAGTCATCGCATGGATATCATCTTTCTCTGTGTCCATGGAGCAATTGTTGTTTTCTGGTTTTGCTTGTATTTCATCTTTACATGGAAGTACATCATTACTTTCAGATGACAAGTACTCTATATGAGTACTTTCTGTGTATACATCAGGACTTTCTGGTTTCTGTAAGGCCTCTGCATAAGGTTCATTTACAGTTGATGGTGGGCTTTTATCATCAGAGGCGGCATCATGATTGGCACAACTCAGACTAGGCATTTCCAGTTTCCTGGTTTCATCTACTGTATCACCCTTCCCCTCTGTTTGAACTTCTTCAGGAAATTGTCCGCTGCAAAATGTTGCTTGATCCTTTGAGGTCACAATTTTGACATCAACCTCTTGCAAATCTTGAAAACGCAGAGCACTGGGTTCTTCTTCTTCATGCTGAGAATTAGGGATGCTCTCTGAGGTAGACTCAATTTCAGTGCCATCCTTTTGAGGTGGACTGCTACAATCTGCTTCATGCTGAGAATTTGGGATGCTCTCTGAGGTAGACTCAATTTCAGTGCCATCCTTTTGAGGTGGACTGCTACAATCTGCTTGCTTCTCTCCATTGCAAACACTTGTTTCAGAATCAGTGGAGCTGTCTTTAGGACCGTCAGATACTTCCACTGAACAGCTTGTAGGATCAACTGTCTTGTTTTCCAGGCTGTATTCTGTGCTAGACATTGATGTTGGCTTGTCATTCTGAGGTAAATTGCTTCGTTGTGCTTCAACATTTCTCTCAAATGGATATTCGTATTCTGGCTGCTTTGATGCACCAACGTCCTTGTCTCTGTTGTCTTTGCCAACACTGAGTTTGGCAGGCAATGATTTTCTTCTGGTTTTCTCCTTTGAGTTGTTTATGGGATATACTGGAAGAAAAACTGAAGATGCATTGCGGCAACGGAGGAGATGTGGTTGCAAATGTGGATGCCTCAATAATTCTGCAGCCTATTATGTCAAAGCGTGAAGATATAAGAATGGATTGTGGTGTTAAAATTAACAGAATAAAAACTTGGATCAGTCAAACTTACTGTTGGTCTGTGTTCTGGGTTCTTCCTCAGCATGCTCTTAATAATTTGTTTCCTGTGGCATGGAACTCATCTATTATATACTGACCAAGAGAATCATCTTATACATTCAGACCACTAAAGTTACAATGATACACGCATGGGTATTCAGGAGAAGAAAAATACAGCATGACTATTATTACGGGTGTTAAGAATAGATAAATGGAATTTAAGACAAAGTTGGGAAAGAGAGCACTTACAGCGAGGAGGAATACACAATTGGAAGAGGAGAAATGCAGGATCTGTTTATTTTGTTGATAAGTCCAGCCATATCCTGTTCAAGTTACTATTTATTTATCGTACTTTGAAGTTCATACTAAAGTAAATTGCAGGTGCTATGCTGGTAACCAAATTATATTTATGCTACATTCGTATCAGAAGATAAGACCTGTACTTACAGGAGCTCTAAATGCTGGTTGATGTGCTGCAATTTCGAACATACAGCATCCTGAAACATCAGATATATCTTATTGCCAGTGCAGAAATAAATTTGATAAATTCAAAACCATGCTTCCAGATTTCTTACCAAGTGACCATATATCTGATTTGTAGCCATAAGGTATATCTGCTAGGAGCTCGGGACACATGTAATTAGGGGTGCCAACTACCTAAGTGACATGCAAAGGCATAGAAAACAGGAAGATGAAAAGTACCATTTTATGACAAGTAGTTCAAACACCAGCTCTTAGGATTTTGTACTGGGACCCTAAATGGTACCCAAACACTATCTGAGTTGCAGGCATTAAATACATTAAGGAGTTGAGAAGAAAAGTTGTCACAGTTTGAAATCAGGGGTGTAATTTCAATTGACAAGTTAAAACAAAGTAAATTAGTAATATACTGGAGATGTAATAAAGTCCATACCGAAGAAGCAAGGTCTTCTGTGTTGAGAAGCTTTGCAAGTCCAAAGTCACCTGTTCATGCCACACAAGATAACCTACTCTTAAAAAAAGAGAAGATTTAAAATCCAAACTCGATGAAGAAGAAAATCCTTCTGACTATTATTTCTTTTGGCTTACATACCAAGGCGAATGTCATTTTCCTTTGTAAGGAATATGTTGGAACACTGGAATTCAACAAGTCAATCAGTGAGTTCATGTCAGCAGCAAAACCATTTATAATCTTTCTTTCATCACATGGGTGAGAGTAAGTATACCTTTAGATCTCTGTGAAGGACACGGTTAGAATGCAAGTAGTCCACAGCTAGCAACAATTGAGCCAACCACTTGCAGAGTTTCTGGACAACAAAACAGAAGAACAATGTTGATAACGTGAAGCTAATAATCAATAAACTTGAAGCACTTGAAAAACCTTAACGATTACCTCCTCTGGGAAAAATATTCCTCTGGCCTTCTTTATAATTGCAGCCCTGGTTGGAGGGAAAGAAAAGGAATGAGCTTTTCATTCAGCCATTCATGAAGTGTTCTAACATTGTATTTAACTTCTAGCTTTACTCTTGTATTATCTTCTAATGCGAATGTTTTACATGTCAATTTTCTAGATCAGGATTTCATTTCTTAAGTGTCTGATCAGAAATATATATTTAAATTCCATCTTTTATCCCATCCAGGACAATGATACAGCCTTTCACATAAACTTACATGTCTCCTCCTTCACAGTAGCCTGTTACTATGCATACACAGTTTCCCTGCATAGCATAGAGAAACATAAACATAAGATTTTTTTGTAGGCGCAAAAGGTGGATGGGGGGGAGGTATTCTGACTCAATGTTAGTCTCAAAGCTCATAATTACCAGGACATTATACATAAAAACATTCAGAAATGATGTGTTACCTTGTCTACCCAAGAATCCTTGTACTCCACAATGTAAGGGTTATTTAGCTTCGCAATCAAGTTCATCTGCAGTGCATTTCAACCAACATTTTAGTATTTTATGCTTTGACTGAAAAATGAAAATTGTGATTATAATCATAATCATCATTGAATCTTTTAAAATTTACAAGGAGGAAAACTTTCCACAATTTGACTAGTATTTCCACAACAGCAACTAGTGCAAATGAAAAGCGACAACATTTAAAATTTGTTTACAAGGTTATACAAAAGAATACCAGTACTTCTAACACATTCTGTCATGATTAAGTAGCTTAAAGTAGATATTAAGACAAGTAAACCAGAACACCATGAATATGCTAGTTATTTTTCCAGGCTCCTAATGAGTAAAATGAATCAAATGACAAATTTGCAACAAATGTCTTAAGCAATAACTCGAAAAATATCCAAAAGCTAATTCCTTATTAACATAAAATATTCCAAATTCCCTCGTGCAGGGAAACAAAAAGGAGTAAAAAAGTGAAGGTGACCTCCTGATGAGCTGTGCGCTTAAACTTCTCTGTCTGCTTGGCCAACCGAATCTTCTTCAACACATACCTAAGGAAAATCAAAAAAAAAATCAACTATTTAGACTAAAGACAATGACTGCTAGCAGACAAAGGATCGTGCCGACACAACCACTACCTACCACTGCTAAGCCAAACTCGCAAATTCGATCAAGAAAATTTATGCTTTGAATTGAAAAATCAAATTAACATAACCAGTACCAAATACCAAAACTAGTTCATCTTCTTCAATGCCAAGGATCAATTTTTGGATGCTAATATGGAAATGAAAATTTTGATTGGATTAATCAAGTGGATTACTCTAGTTATATGCAAAAGATCCATAGAGCTAAGAACAGAAACCCCAGAATAAAATTACAAGAAAACTGAATTTCTTACTTCTTTTTTTCAGTTTTATGAAGAACAAGAAAAGCAGAACCAAAAGCTCCTCTTCCAATCTGCTCAATAACTTCATAATCTTCCATCTTTGACTTCACTTCAGCAGCATCTGCCTCCATTAGAACCTTCAGCAAGAACCCAGAAAGCCACACAACACAAATGAGTCATAGCTCCATAATAAGCCGAATTAAAAGAAAATTTACAAATCCTAACACAAAGAAATCTTGGGGTTTTATGGCTAAATTCTATGTTAAGAATTTTACCTCACAAGAGAAGAAAAAGATGCAAACTTTGAAGAGAAAAGGCTAATACTGGCAGCTAGTTGTGGAATAGACAGTGTTAATTAGTTACTAGATGAGTGGAACTGATGCTGAAAAGATGAGTATAGAGACTATTGAAGCAACCATAGAGAGTGAGTGGATGGGCCTTATAGGTAAAGAGACAGTAATAAAGTAGAGTAAAGCTACATTCCGTAATTATGAGTTTGCACAACACAACTTGATTGAAAGACAAAGAGTCCGTTAAGTCGAATGATCAGTACGGTTGAAACTACATTTTGTTTGAAAATGTTTAGATAATTAATATAATTTATTGATCTTATCAAAAACTAAAACTATATTTAAAAATTCTAGCTATGAAAAGATTATAATTAATAATTTTTTCTAATTTAGTTTTTCAAACCTCAGCCACAAAAATCAAAATAAAAAATCAAATCACTAAGCAAGCTCAATCAAAGACTTGATGGCTTACTAAAAGCATAGAAAGAAAGGACTAGAGGGTAAGGTGGAGGGACACACACAAACACACTCGAGTAATGTGCTGCACATTTATATATATATATATACTTTTTTCTATCTACCAAATAGAAAATGAAAGAGGGAATAATAACAACAAGGGCATCAATGACAGGTATGGTAGACCAAAGAAAAAGGCAAAGGCTTTGCTTGCATTTTCAGGTTCATGGAAGATCACTTGTGTCTTAGGGGAATGTTTCCCAGCATGCAGTTGTGAAGTCACCATCCTTGAATCTTAATTTTAGTACAAAAATGTCTTGTATAATCTGAAATTAGTTTTGGTTTGGGAGATTAGCTATGTGCATCTACTAGAAAGTTGCATAATTTTTGTGCTGTTGTTCATGTGGGTTTTTGGCTTTAAGGGCACATGATGAATGTCCTAAATTTTTGTTTTTGAACCAATAAAGTACTTTACCATATCCATCTTCGGGTATGATCATGGGGTTTGGAAATACTTTAGTTGGGACCTAATTTAAGTAAGAAAAATGAATTACAGGCTCAAATATTCAATGAAGACCAAGTTTGTGACCAGATCTTCACTGACTGAGCAGCTGGGTCGGTGGACCAGAGGATGCAATATGTGTGAAGCTTGGATGAAAGTTATTCTGTTGCTTTAGTTTAGGAAAATAATGGACCCCAAACTTTAATATCCAACAGGAAAAATGACCTAAGCTTTTGTGTCGAGCAATGAGGTATGGTGTCAATATAGCGTGAATGGTGATCTTGCTGCTAAACATGTAAAGAAAAAGAAATTGTCGAATTGCTCCTCGTGCAAAGAATCAGCTAAGATATCGCTTCTAGCTGCAAAAAACAAGATCTGAATCAGCATATGCGTGATGAAGTTCGACAGCTACAAAGGGTAACAAATGTCTGCTGGGCTCGGTGATTATCCCCAACTCCACAAATGAAGTAAAATTCCAAGAGAGGTCCATACAAGTCCCAGTTAGATAGTCTTTTTTCTTTTTCAAGCTTAGCACTTTTCCTAGCAGTAGCCCATACGCAATACATGGTTCAAGTTTGTCTCGTTATTTATCGACATTTTACACTAACCTGGCCGTAGCAGGAAAAGAAGCTGCTGCTGAAAAATCAATGATTGTCTGGTATGAAATCGAGATAAATTGCTTTCCATTCAATCTAGCCAATACTACATTGCTTGCATATATTGTATTGCGTATTATATCAATTTTTTTAATATAAAAAATATTAAAAATTAGTGACATGTTTTAAAAAATTAAGAGAAATTCACTACCGTATTATAGACCCAAATGATCTAATAAGCTTGTTTCATTCAATTTTATGATAAAATAAAGACATTGATAACAAATTGATTGAATTAAAAAAAAACAAAATTATCATGATGACATGCATAGAAAGAATGCTTGTTGAATAGAAAAAAATTATGATGCTCAATGTTTACCCAATTCAATATTAAAAGTTGAAATTAAAAAAAAAATCCAAATTAACCTTAGCTAACATATTAAACTTGCGTCATGAGTTGTGAGGCCAAGAGAACCCCATAAATAGCAAATAAAAAAAATAATGTTCAATTCTTAACAAACTTAATGTGAAATGATTAAATCGAAAAAAAAATCAATTAACAAAAAAACAAAAAAGAAGAAGTTAAAGCCTAGTAAGTCCACCAAACCCCACAACCCGGATTATGCTAACAGAATAACCTAATAAAAAGCAAAATAGAAAAGACCATAAAACTAAATCATATATCCAACTCAATACTAAAGAATGAAACTGAAAAAAAAAAATTAAGTCAACTCAGGAAAACTCGTGATCTATTTCATAAAAACAAGATAACCCAAAACTCATAACCCACAAAAAAAAAAATGAAAAAAATCACGAAACTCAATTTCTAACAAGGATAAAATTGAAAAAGAAAATTAAAGTAAAAAAATGACCTAAGAAAAAGACCAATGTTAACTTGAGTTAACATTTAAACCCCGCGACCTCAGTTTATAAGAACATGATCACCCCATTAGAAGAAAAAAAAACATTAAGTTCAATTTCTAACCAACTCAATGTTAAAGGATTGAATTGAAAAATATAAAATATAAAACATGATCCAAAGCCAAAAATAACAACCAAAAGAATAAGGACATAAAATGACAAGATACCTTTTAATTTTGACAAATCAATACGAATCCCAAAAAATAAGAGAGAAAAGAGAGAGGGGAAGAAAGAAAAGGTCATCGAAGCCTCACCGTTGCTCCTTCATCGACACGCATTGCAGTACCCAAAAACTCTCGGCGAGCCGCTTCCAAAGCCACCATGGAAGGTGATGTTTCAACATTAGAGAAAGTCGCACGCATCGCCATATCACAATGGCCTCATTCCACACACGCCAATCATGTTATAATGCCCATCCTTTCCAATCCTGATAATGTTTTTAAGTATCAAATTTAATATCTTAAAGCTTTAATTATTTTGGATCAATAAAATTAAATTTTATTTTGCAAAATCAAGCATCGCATTAATCGCATGTTAAAATTTTTCATCATTATCACAGAATCCTCATATCTAGGCAACAAAAAAACCAAACAATCAAGTCCAACAAAAAAAAAACTCAATTTTAAAGGATAAAATTAAAAAAAAAATAAAATAACAAAAAAAAAAAGGTTGATCTCTCCTATGTTTGCTCTTTTAATACTAGTCTAGTGTTAAAATTGGATCCCATAGCGATAATTGTTTTAATTCAATTTAATTTTGTTAAATTCATCTAAATCAAGCATCAATCAAGGGTTAATTCTATTTCTCACCATCACATGTAACAAATAGCATGCCAAACACAACAAATAACAAACTCCAATCCCAAAATACAATGGAAAAAAATCAAATGGAAAAAAAATCAAATGACCAAAAAAATTGAATAAAAAAGAAGAGAGAACTTCGTGCAAATCCATAGCGTTTCCTGTCACAATGCACATGAAATGTCTCTTTTAGTTTTTTTCTTAATTCTGTTTGGAGCAATCTTCAGCTTCCCGAATAACCACGCCCAGATGCATGGGTTATCCAGCCAAGGCTCAAAGGCCAAGACCGGAGGTGCCTTTGGATTCCTTCAAAAAATACCTTGGAGAAACGAGGACGGCTGAGGTCACGGTTTACATCTTGCATTATCAAAGTTAGCACTGGCTTTATGCAAAAGTTAAAGACATGCAACGCGGAGTTTAAAAAAAAAATGCCCATGCAAGCCTTTGACTGGATCCAGATTTTACAGCCAAAACCTGAAGTAAGAGATACTGCATCCAAAATGTTATCAAGATGGGCCCTTAAATGCACACACCGGGCAATCCCATTCATTGAAATAACTAGAACAAAGACATTTGCATCTAGGGCTCACAGTAAAAAACATTTGTACAAAAACAAGTTCTACTTTAAAACACTGTCGCGATGAAGTTACTTTTGATTCGACTTCTTGGAGCCCTTACGGCGGCTTTCCATTTTCTTCTGTATTGCTTCAAATTCTTCTTCAGTAGGTTCTGAACTTGCATTGCTCCCGCCATATTTGGACTCCAGGGACGAGAGAAAGGAAGTCACCTGGTTCTTCCTCTTACTCTGGCGCTCAGATATGATTGCAAATAGATCTGCTTCTGGCTCCTTTTTGGACCTGCAAAAGATAAAACACAATATTAAAATATTTATGGGCAACTTATTAAAATATGAAAAAAAAACATATCCTAGAATACTCACTTCTCCCTCCTTTTTAAAGGGTTGGTGGGCGGTTTTGTTTCAGATATTCGTTTTGCCCATTTCTGGTAAGCTTTGGTTCTCTTCACTTCCCCTACAAAAGTTAAAAAAAAATGTCATGGAAGCTAACAAGCCATGTGGTCTCAGCTTCCCATTTTTAAGCTAAAGATATGGAATCAGATTTAATAAAGATATGATAATCTCAAGATGGAACCAACAAGCCATGTGGTCTCAGATTCCCAGTTTTCGTGTTAAGGTATAAAAACAGTCACAAAGATTTTAACCCATGGAAATGCATAGATGGAACATTTGCTGACCACCTATCTTACAGAGTTTAGTGTAATCTGTTACCTGCAGATATTGCCTCATCCAGAATGTCCTTGAATCGGTGTGAATCGAGCTTAGGATCAGAGCAAAGCATTGAGCAGAAGAGCCTGAAAACAGGGGGGAAATGTCCAATATCATACTATAAAGTCCGCAAAAAGGAAGTTCAATTGAAACTAGAAAGCCAGGGATAAAAGTCTGAAACTACAGTACCTGCTCATGTTACCCTGCCACTCCTTATAGAGGTCAATCAAATCCTTCTTCTCTGAATCAGATCCTCTATAATTTGCTTCAAACTCTTCAATATCAGCTTCAGTGACCTGAATTTGAAGCCCGGTGTCAACTCAAGCTATTGGAAAACCAAAATAATAGTACATGAAAACCACATAAAATGACCTTTTTGTAAAAAGTTCTGAAAAAATCCTTCAAATTCTGAACAACATCCCCTGCAAGATCCTGATCAACAAGAAAAGAAGCAATGAGGTTCACAATGCTTGATGAAAAGAGAACATTTCGATTCCCCAAAAAAGTAAATCATTCATTTTTATTTTCAGAGCAATGTAATGAATTAATTTTTGTTCCTTTCACATTAATAAGAAAAAAAAAACTCGCAAGTTTTTTTGCAAGCAATGGCAGACTGTTTCTGCCCTC
>Ga0307511_10006934_pt1 | contig 11418 bp, 4 predicted proteins | sample 13_EM_MG_FD_200266 | JGI IMG/M metagenome (GOLD analysis project Ga0307511, IMG submission 200266) | Populus trichocarpa ectomycorrhiza microbial communities from riparian zone in the Pacific Northwest, United States - 13_EM | ecosystem: Host-associated > Plants > Roots > Unclassified | place...
CTCTAATGGTGTCTGGGAAATTGGAAGATTATGATGTGGAGGGGGGAGTCGTAGCAATCAATGAAGCAAGAAAGGAGGAGATTTACTATATATATATTGGCAGCTAATATTGGAGTTGCCTTGTAAAGAAAAAGAATTTGTTATTATCATTCTTTTTTTGTAATATCATTCTTAATTTTATCTTTATGGGAGATTTTGTTATTGTTCATAAATTAATAAAAGCACAATATTATCACTTCATGTAGAAGTCAGTATATATATATATATATGAAGAATAAAAGGGATGATATTAATTACGCCCCTCTCTCTTCCACTTTTACTTTTTTGAGTTTAAACTAACAATTGCAGTACTATATAACGTTAGTTATCCCAAGAGTGCACTTGGTCGCCGAGACATCAATTCGATAAGCCATGTGAACTAATTAATTTAGGGCACAAGTTGCTTTTATATAATGGCAAAACGAAAGTGACAAGAGAGGCAAGTTGGTGGTGTGTGTGTGTGTGTGTGTTGTTGGGTGAGTGAATCCAGAAATTGACTTTGAGTTTGAGTATAATATTATTTCATTAATTATTTTCCACACCAAACTCAAGCATGCATGTACCTTTGTTTTCTTTATTTCCCTTGTATCCACTTATAAGCAAGAAAATCCATTTTTAAAGAGCAAAATGTAGATTTGACTAAAAGTTATTAATTAAAGGTTTTGATCTAACGTGCATATTCATTCATACACTTAATTTGACTAAATATTTTGATTAATATTAGCAAAACGTTTAGGAAGTAGTTGATAAAATTCATAATATATTTTCTATTTAATTAGAAAGTAAAATAATTGAGGAAATTAATAAATAAAATCCATACCTCTCTTGCAAGAGAATGTGTGTTGCTAGCTAAACCAGAGACCAGCTGGGAGTCTCCATCCGAACGCTGTGAACTGGAAAGCTGCGATCCAACTGAAGAAGGAAAGCTAGAAGCAGGTGATATATAACCCTTTAATTGTAAATCACTTTCGATTATGTCCATCACATCCACTTCCCAAAGCACCCAATCTTGTGTTACAGTCCTATGTGGGATGTCATGTGTGACCGAGTTTCTCCATGGTGGCATGCTTCCGTTGGCACGCAAGAACTTGCCTCCTCTTGTCTTTAACTTAACACGAAACCCTTCAGTTCTTGGTTCCCAATCAATTGAACAATCCTGTACAGATACCGGCATGTCTTGCACCACTCTTTTCCCTGCCATGCCTAGTAAGAACGGATTCTCCGAGGCTGTAAGATACTTTCCATAGCAACTTTTTAGTCGGATTTGATGGTTATTTCCCTGAACAAACTCTACTGTCCAACGGGCTCTTCGTGACGATCCGTTGCGGCTCTGCCGAACAGTTTCTTCATCCTCATCTGCAACTAGGTACTTGTCATGGTGACTCTTCAGTCTCACTGCTTTCGCCTGGTTGAAGAACTCCATGACAATTTATTGTGACGAGACAGAAGTTAATGAGAAATGGGTGGGTGCCTCTTCTTTGTGAAGCTGGTGGAAATATAAGCTGGTGTAGGCTTTTATATATACCAGTACAAATGGAAGACTTAGAAATTGACTTGAGCAAGTTGTGCCTGGAAGATGCCTTAATAAACTGTCCTCTTTTTAAAATTTGCTGACCAAAAACAAATTATTTAAATTTGACAAAATCAACCAATGAATGAATGGCGAATTCTGATGACTAGGTTTTGTATACGAGGCACGGCACCATTTCAATTATTTGAATTTGACAAAATCAACCAAAGAATGAATGGTCAACATTATTGTGCTTCAAGCTATAAAAGGGACCAACAAGACTATTAGCAAAGAAATTACCTTCTATTAATTATCATTATTTAGGATTATTTGTTGGCCTTCTTATTTTTCACTGCTTCTATAATTATTATAATCAGATAAGAAAATGGAACCCATACTTCTTGCTTGTTGTTATAATATATTACTAGCTTTTGGCATGTGTTTCACTGTGGATTAGATAAAAGCCTATAATTATATAAAAAAATATAAATATTGTTATTTTTACTTGCATGCGATGAAATATTTAAAATAAGAACTAAAAACTCGACTAGTGTATCAAACTAGATTAATCGACTATCGTAAGCATTAATAACAAAAAGTCGGTGTGACTTATTCAACCAAGCGAGTCAATAGTGAACTAGTTGCCTTATTCAAATGATGATTTGGTTTTAAAAAACAACATTAACACCGCTATCATTTTAGTCTTGTCTAACCCTAACTAAATTTGAAAACAAAGAACTATCAAAGGATTAAATTGGAAAAAAAAAATAAGGAAGTGAAATGAAAAGACGACGACACATTGTATTGACCTAAGTTAACACGTGAGATTCACAACCCTGGTAATGGACATGACCAGACATCATAGCCATCTTTCAAAAGAGCAAAACAGACTTTTTAGTCATGGAAGATGCCTCCAAGTGTACTATTACTCTCAACTGCTGATGAAGTTCATTAAATCATAAACTGTCTTTGAACAATATTACACTCAGCTGATTTAGGAATTTGTCATTACTAGATGCTATTTATAGTTTTGATGGATTTTGTTGAATCATCATTTGATTATGTGCTTGTTTACCCATAGTTGATCTGGATATTGCATGTTATCCTTCTTGAGGTCCACTGCATTACCCCCCAACCTCTCAACTTTTCAAGGACGAGTTATAAGAAATATTAATCTTATTTTTATCAAGGACTTTTCAAACTCGATCAATGACCTATCTTTGTTTGAAAATCACTTTTTTGTTTTAGAATCAACTTGTAAATTTCAAGGATCATGTCCATTTCAGTCTAATTGTTGCAAAGAAATCATGAGATATCATTTTAAAAGTGTTTATTTGATTGTAACCCTAAGACATGTCATTCATCACTTAGATGCATCTTTTGTGCATTTTTTTTGTTGAGAATTGATAGGGTAATGGTTGAGAAAGAAATGTTAGCTCAAAGTTGGGTTATCCATGGCTCAAATAAATTATTGCTTTTTTTCATTTTGAAAACAAAAATTTACCCGATGTTAGCTGAAAACAATTTTGTTTTGAGTTTCTTACAATTCCTAGGGTTTTAATCTTTCTTTAGGAAAAAGATAATTCGGTCTGGTGGAGGTTTTATGATGAGGTGATTTTTTGTTTTTGTAGGTTTCAAAGCAAGAGGCTTGAGTGAAACTCGAGGTTTTGTTGAGAAAAATTTGTCTCTCTTTTTTAGCATTTATTTTATCAGCATGAATAATAACAAATAGCTTGTTTGTGATGTCATGATTCTTGTGAAAATATCTTCTGCATTTTGAGAATACCATTTATTGGTCCAAGTTGTTTACTTGATTAGAAAGGACTTTTAAAGACACGTAATTAGGCTATGAATTTTTGGCTATGAAAGAAAGGGATTTGTAGGCTCAAAGAGTGTTTCAAGGTTTTAAATTCTTAGTATCATTGTAATTATATCTTTCTTTTCTTTCATCATGTTTCTTTGATTTGCCCCTTTTGTTTTCTTTGGTAGGGCCTCCTCATCTTGTTTTAATCTTGACTTTGTTATTTTTGTTTTTTCATTTGGGCATGCCACTCAACATTTGGATTTCTTGTGCTTTTTGTATTTTTCACAGCATCTCCTTGGTTTTTGATCTTTCAATTTTTTCTTATCTCCCAATGTAAGGGTGCAATCTTAGTCAAGATCAACTCTTGATCTTTGAAATTTTATTTCCCTTAGTGTGAGATGTGATCCGAGTTAGGGTTTTTACAAATAAAAACTTATCCAGGCTTAAATTGAACCATAAGGGATTTATTTTAGAATGTGAAGAGATAACAAAGATAATCTTTCATCATTTCAAGCACAAGCGAATGAAACCGATAAATTTTGTTCTTATTTAGTGTAATTGTTTGGAACTTTTCCCTAAAGACTTATGTTTTTATGAATCAATGACTAGCAAATCAAACTACATGTGATTATGTATACAACTAAAATATGGCCCAAGAGACATGGGGTGCGAGCTTTTTATATATTTTTCATGTCTTGGCTCAAAATCGTTTGGTCATCTCATAGTAGGAATTGCTTGAATGTCTTGTATTCCACACTCTTTTAAGCAAACATTGAATTATTTCTAAAGTCAAAAAGCAAGTCCAATTTTTTCAAGATTATTTTGACAAAAAAGGCTTTTATAAAATTGATGTGCCAAAATGTTTTGAATGGAGCCATGAAGTAGGTCGTAAGGGTTAATTTTATGAGTTTTAAAGGGTTTGCCTCTTAGTGTTTTGCAAGGCACACCTTGGGGTTTGAACATTTTCCACATTGAAACATAAGTTATTACTTTCACAAAAATATCTCTTAATTTCAAAATAACAAAGACAAAGAAAAAGCATATTTCGCTAAAAGATATGATTTAATCCAGAAACAAAGTGTAGAATAGAAAATTTTCATGACAAAATTGTTGACAATGCAACACCCTAATTAGGTCAGCTCCTCTAGCAACATCTGTGCCTCGTCAGTGTTTATTAACCCTTGTTATGCTCATGATGATCCAGTGATAATGTGGCAAATGCCATTATCCTTCACAACTCAACTTGCCTCTTACTTACTAACTTCTAGACTTAATACCTAAAATTCTTATAACTTTTGATTGAATGACTGAGGATTTGTAACATCCTCAAATTATAATGTCATAAAGTCTCAAACATTTCTTTATTACGAATGTCAAGTATTGAATAATATGTCTAAGATTATGAAATTTGTTTTTTGAAAATTCGGCAGAGTTTCCTCTATTTTTTGTTGGTACTAAGTTATTGACAACACTTCTATTATGTGTCATTACAAACTTCCATCTTGATTCAATCATCCTGGATCATATCTCATTCATCAATCAATCTCTCAATACTTATACTTATCAATATATTCAAGTCTCATAATATCAATTAATAAGTCAATATAAAAGAATTACAAAAACAAATTGAAAAAAAAAACAATTTCATCACTAAAGAGTAATAAATACAAACTAATTACATGTATGCATTTAGACTAAAAGAATGCAGTATTAAGATTAAGAGTCATGTTGTCTTAAAACATCTAATGTGTTATACTATTTTATATTATAAACTTATCTTATAATTCTAAAAATGATTTAGTCATACTAACATCTATACATATATAATACAACCATTATATACTACACATCTACTATTTGATTTTTACAACACAAAGGTTTTCAAGGAAAATAAAAACATATAAATATTACATTCCAAAATGATAATTCATAAACAGAAAATCATACATCTAACGATCTGAATCACCTCAAGGTGTACCTATTTCAACAATAACCACATTAATTATTTTACTCAATATCTTAGTCATATATTAATTATTTTACTTATAACCTTTGAAATTTACTACTTCTAACTTCAATCAATTAATTCACATAATCTCTTCAAAACTTCAATATCCGGCAAACTCATCTCAGTTGCCAATAATTCTGGTAATTTCATATAATTACCCATAAATTTGATTAACCTTCCTCAGTTACCAATAAATCCAGTAATTCCATACTAATTACCTAGCATTCGGCTAACCTCTTTTGTTAGCCAATCAATCCGGTAATTCCATACAAATTACCCCATATTCGGTTAACCTCTTTGTTAACCAATAAACCCAGTAATTCTTTTAATTACCCAAGAAATCCGGCTAACCCATCTTGGTTGCCAAAATCAATCTGGTAAATTCCATACGAATTACTCAGCATTCGGCTAACCTCTTTTGTTAGCTAAATAATTTCGGTAATTTCACATAAATTACCAATAATTTTCATTTGTAATAATCACTCAATTTATTCATTTGCTTCATTCTTTCATTCTTTTAACATCAATTAAATAAACAACATAGAAATTTAAGGAAAACAAATAATTATAAAATAAGGTGACGAATCACCTACCTTCTGCTCGTGATGGCCCAATTCCTCCTGTCTGATAACCAACTCTAGACACAACTCCTGAATCAATCAAATGTTATTATATCATTAGCCAATCAATATTTTTCTTACGTGCCGAAAGGTAAAGCATGTAATTTTAATTTTTAATTCGTTATGATACAAAAAAATTCATTCTTAAACATAACATCATCATTTCACATACAACCACATATTTAAATCAAGTTACTTCTTTTCTTGCTTTTTGTTCATAATTCCTCCATCAAATAATGCTTCTATTCTTTATGCCTTCACATCATGTTATTAATTTTATCTAAACATATGTAAGAACTATATTCAAACATAATCTAAACATCTTGTTTTCATTCTTTCTTTTTAACTAGTTTAATTCTCTTTTAAATTGAATTTACTTATTTTTCTCAACTTTAATGCTATTTCTTCATTTAGTCTTTCTTAAATATTTCAAACATCATGATTAAACATAGTTTCCTAAACATTAACATCAAAGACTCATTTCTCTAATTTTCCTTCATTTGGCTGAATGTCATCTTCCTCCCCCCCCCTCCCCAATTTTTCCTCATTTACTTGTTATTTCAACTTGTTTTCATGCTATTCCACTTCAACTTCATCATTTTTCCTTCTCCTCCTAATTTCCCCAAATTCTCATAAGAACCCTAAGTTCAAGAATTAAGGATTCAAGGGAAATTAAAGTAAAATTGCATGAAATTACTTCTTAACTTAATCAAGTAAGCTTAAAACATCTAAATCAAACATTAAATCCAAACTTCTCATGCTTACCAATTGATTTTCTTCTAATTTCTCTTCTCTCCCAAGGTTAGCCAAATTCCCTCTCTCAATTCCTCCTTCCTTCACTTGATTCTTCCTTAAATTAGTGTTTTATAAGTTGAATTTTGTAAGTTTACAAGGGTATTCTCTCACTTTTCTTATTTTTTGATTTTTATGTTTTTCCCTTACTTTTCTCTCTTTCTCTCTTGCTTTTTCTTTTCTCATTCTGCTTCTGCCTAGTTGGCAGCATATAAAAGGAAGGGAGAGCTGATTTGTTTTATTTTTAATGGCAAATGACCATTTTACCCTTAATGAGTCCTTTTGCTTCTATTTGACGGCTTTTATAAAAGGAAGAGAGAGCTGATTTTATTCAATATATTTTAAGATTCCTCGTAAAATTTCAGCTCAATCTGGTGTTCGGATTGAAAATTACGCCCAATAACATAAAACTTGTCAAATTGTGATTTTTCATCAAATTTTTGAATTTATCCAAAAATTACAAAATTTTAACCCAAGCTAAGGCATCATATTATAAGGATCCGCACAAATTTTCAGAATTTTCTGATAACCCAATCAATAGTTACAAATTTATTTTTACATAAAACTAGTCGATTTATGATTTTTCGCCCAAAGGGTTTACAGGATCCCATCATGATATTTACACTTCTCAATTGAATTGTACGACTTAAGGGAATGGTGGCTTTATGGGATCTAGTGGAGTTGGGATAATATGTCCAATGTTCAGTAGATGTTAGTAAATATTTTTTAGTGATAAATGTATGTTGATATTTGACACTAGCGTTTGAGTAGCTGATGATACAGTGAGATTCGATTGAACGAGATTCCCAATTTGATAGTCATTTCTCAATTCATTTCCATTATGACTTCATAATTCATGGTTGGACCTTTTATTTTACCATCTTTGATGGTTTGTTCTATCATTTCGGCCACAATTACTAGGTTAATAAAGTGTTAGGTTGCACTTCCAATCAAGAACTCAAAGTAGGGCATCTTAGAAGTGTTGGTAAATAAGTTGTTCATCTTCTTTTCTAGCTACTTTTGGATTTTCATGTTGTCTAGCCTCATATATCAGCTTAATATAGCTCCACTCAAGCTATATTGAAATAAATGCATTAATAGCTTTTCATAATGCACAACTTATGCCCTCTTTGTTGTAATAGGACTTGAGGTGAGTGGCAGGGCAATAAGTTGCAATGTACTTTATAAACTCAGTTATACAAAACTTATTTGGTATAACCACATTCAGGACTAGACACACCTTGGTGGCTTGAATATGATCATACAAGTCAACGTTTGATAGTCATTACTCTTGCTTCTAATACTATTATCTTATCATGATCAATATCATTATCTTGTATGATTCATTGGTGAATGCATCCACAACTACTAGGGCAGGTGCAGGCATTTTTTACTGCATAAATATTGTATTACAATAAGGTTTTGGAGTCTGTCTTCTCATCCTTTCTTCAATCTAAATTGCTGCCTGGGTTTGAACAAAAGTCATGGGCCGATTGGATGAGCCTTCACTAGAGATTTTTTTTAGCATTTTCTCGACCAAGTTAGTAATGCGGGCCATATTAATTTTTAGGGAGTCCAACTCCTCGGGAATCACGGTGAACGTGTTCTTCATCTTCCATGTTCATTTGTTAAAGTCGAGTGTTGTAAACTCTATGGATTTGAGCTTTTTAGGGACCTATATTTCAACTTGTATATGCACTCATGACATTTAAGACCCTAAAGCATGAATGCATGAATGCTTACGGATGCAAGTGTATGTACACGTACATCGAATGTGGTTTAACCTTGTTTAAAAAGCTAATCCATGACTTTTTTGTTGAATACAAGCAAAAATCTATAGTCTAATGAATCTAAAAATATCTTTCCCAAGTCCCCATCTCAGTTAAATCTCATACATATTGGTGAGTACAAAACAAAAAGGTGGGTCTCAACCCCTTTCATTTTAAAAAAAAAATAGACAAAATGGTTCTTATGTGCAATAACTTTCTAGTCTTGGTCTTTGGGCAATTCCCCACAACTAGTTACATCTTATATTATTACCTGTATTTAGAAAATAGTCATGGTCTTAGCTCAGAAAATCATGTAGAGTTCAAGATTATTGATCAAGTCTATCTTAATACAAAATGAGTTATTAGGGAGTCAAAATCCTAAAAGCAAGTCCTAGCCATTACATGAGGAGTAAACTTACTACCTGGTCTCTAAAGGGTCTATGATCTACCTAGTGACCAACTTTCATGAAGGCAACATAGAGGTTTATAAGGAATGGTTGGGGCACAATATGATCATCATTACCAAATAAACACTCAGCTCACAATTGGATGTTTCACAAATCCCCCGACTAAAAGTCATGAGGCAAACCGCTACTCCCCAGTTAATCTAGAATTGAGTTATTTGAAAATTAAAATGCATGAAGGCATTAATCCATATTCGATATACTTATTCGTTGGTTTATCTAAGGTTTAAGACAGTTCTCCCTTTGTAAGAAAGTCTTTATCTTATCAAGTTAAATCCTAATCGTTATAAGGCCCAAATTTTAGCATAACATTTATTTTCTTCTTTGTATCTTTAATACATGAGGATATACTTTATAAAGTAATTTATACCCTCAAATAATAAAGTCTACAACTAATTCTTAAGATTAATAACCTAGATCCACCATAACTATTAATCTCAGTTGCTTCACAAGTTTATATACCACAACTCTAGTTTTGATAGTAAACTTAGCAATATATTGTTTACAATAATAACTTAGAGAAGAATAAACAAGCATGTTAATCATATAAACTGAAAAGAAAAGGTAAACAACAGAGCGGTAAACTTGTGAACTCATATAAACAAGCAGTTACAATAGAGCGGACTCTAGCAATTAAAATAAACAATCATAGAAAATAAGCATAAGAAAACAAGCATGTTAATCATATAAACTGAAAAGAAAAAGTAAAATAAATCTCTCAGTTCTTGAAATCCAAAGGTTTCTGTGTCCTTGCAACCAAGAAAAAAAGCTTAGCCTTGCATGTTTATTGAAAAACTAATCAAAAGGAAAGAAAAATGCATGATTTCGTGTTTTTTGAGGAAAAGGTGCATTTTTCTTCTCTTTTCTGGCCACCCCCCTTTCCTTTCTCTCTTTCTTTTTATTTGATAGGAAACCTTAATTCCTTTTTCCTACAAAATAATCCTTTTCTAAGTAGATGATTTACATTTAAGTATTTCAATAACTATTTTCCTATAAAATGAAAAATAGCCTTGCATAAAATCTTTTAAGCTTTGACTTTGAACTTAGATGAGCTAAATTGCTGAAACAAAGACTTAGATGTCGGTTTGGATGCTTTGAGAAGTACTTTGGACTTGTTTCTTCATAAAACTTGTCTGCTGACAGAATTCATGTGTGATCTTAGAAAAATCATATCTCTCATATGAACTTTTTTCTGCTGAAATTTGGTAGGCTGATAAGTCTTCGAGTTAGGAATCCAACAAAATTAAGTTTGCATCAAATGGACCTCTCTTGCTTAAGATATTCAAGTCGGAATGGCTGAAAATCATCACTGACAGAATATGAGATTTTTCCTTGAAGGTTGTGATTTCCATGCTCTTTCTCTTTTTATTTTTCTTGCCATATACGTATAGAAAGATATGAATGTTATATTTTTAATTCCACTAGAATCACTTCATTTCGACCTTTAGAACTCAAGCTCTGCACAAAACATCGATCGGAGATCAAATCTGTCAATTATCTCCAATTTACTTTTTTTTTAATCTTACATCCAAAAGTGTCTTTAAAACATAAAACAAAGAATATCAAAATATTTTATATATAAAACATAGGTAAAATACTAGGTAAATGTGGGTAAAACTATTGAATAATATGATTGCATTAAATATACCATAATATTCAGACATGCTTCGTATTATCATACCATGCATGCTATTATGTTACTGTAAAAAAGAAACAGAACAAAATTATAATTAGCAAATTTCTTTTTCAAATTTTCTGATTATGGACAAAGCTTATGTTATTTAGCACATATATTATTCAGAATTGAGATGGTACATTTCCATAATTGTTTTTTATTTTTTTTTCAAATGAGGAGTTTAAAGGAAAGCATACAAGGTTACCTACATTTGATCATTATACTTTTCCAATGTGTTTTTATTGGAGTCTCCTACTCTTTTTTATACCGATTGAGTTTCTCTCCTCTTTATTTTAATATTGTTAGTTCGTATACCTATATGATACATTTCTATTAGAGTAAGTTTTCCATTTCTAAAATTATATAATTAAAGAAATAAGAAATATTTTAAAAACTGATATAACAAAAAATAAACATGTAAAAAAATAATTTATTTAAATTAATAAGGTTTGTTTAGTTATTTTTTCTTAATCAATTTACTTTGTTTAATTATTTAATTTTCACCTTAAATGGAAAAAAAAATAGAAGACTTATTTTGGATCCCAAAAAAATAAAATTGTGTCAAACATTAAGCTTAATACTTTGATAGAAAGGTATCATGTAAAGGTATTAACTAAGAACGATATGATTAAGGGACCTTTACCAAAGAAGAAGAAGAAGAAGAAGAAGAGTAAAATGACTTAATCCATATAAATAAAGACTCCAGTAAAAAAAAAACCAATAAATCATAAAGAAAT
>Ga0307511_10006935_pt1 | contig 11418 bp, 9 predicted proteins | sample 13_EM_MG_FD_200266 | JGI IMG/M metagenome (GOLD analysis project Ga0307511, IMG submission 200266) | Populus trichocarpa ectomycorrhiza microbial communities from riparian zone in the Pacific Northwest, United States - 13_EM | ecosystem: Host-associated > Plants > Roots > Unclassified | place...
GTTCGATTGGGTTGGACAGTCAATTCTGGAGTAGTTACCGTAAAACCCACGTATAAGAAATCCTTATCTAATAGGTTTCCGAAATTTGGTTTCTTATGCGCACGGGGGGGGGCATCAAGGCTTATACTATACAGGGCCAAAATAAATCAACAATCTTATCACCAAGTCTGATTGAACAGCAAACGTCTTTGGCTATTGGCTTGGAGATAAACGGTGCGGTTTATTTTTATTGAATCTCATCTACACTTTCCTGGTTTCTTTCCTACGGGATCTAGATAAGGTGCAAGATCTTAGAACCATCACGTTTCTTATACACGGGGTGCAGCATTCTTAATCGCTAGCTATACAAGGGTTTGCTGAAAATTAACTGGGATATTCAATTCATAACCCGACGTAATTTGGTCGAGACCACAAGGAGCCATGCATAAAGCACCCACTATGTCATAGATACATAGCACTAGCTAGATTAGCTAGTCACGATAGCGCTGGCGTAGAGAACTCGAGTCGGTTCTCTTAGTCATGATGACATCAAACTCGAGATAAATTTCCATACTCTATTTGCTCCTTTGCTTCCTTTGCTTCCTTTAATACCATTTCATTACGTGCCTCGTCTGGCTCATAATCTTGTCAATTTTGGGTACATATGTATCTACGAGCATAAAAATACAAAATAAAAGGCGTTTAGACACCCCATAATTACGAAGCGAGTACAGTAGCCTGTTTTGAGTACAGCCTGTAATTACTCACGTACAGGAGTGATTTGATAAGCACCCCTCTTAGGTGCTACAAAGCCTAACCCGACTACTTGTGGAAGTCGACCTGTACGATTTCGTACGAGTACGAGTACGACTTACACACCCTATATTTGCAGGTTTGAATTAAATTGAATTAAATAGGTATCCCTACCTTTACAGGTGTCGATCAAGGTCGACGCCATTCCCAGAATGAGGGTACCATAAAAAAAGTCTTCTCCCATACAACTAGCGCCATTTGTGCATTTTGAGATGACCGAAGCCCTAGGGTATCGTACCTACGTGCAAAAATCAGAGAAGAGACTATGAATTTTTTTCTTGAATTTAAGTTTTTTTTCATGTATTTATCTAACAGCTTTTTTTTTCACACAAGAGCCACTGTTGGCCGCCATGCCAAGACTTCTGCCTATGTAGAAGACTTTCTTGACGATATTGTCAAGAGATGCACAAGACAGAATTAGTATTATCATTCCACACAATTGGGAATTGAAATTGAATGCCCCGTACCCGAAATTAGATCGAAGTACGAGACTTGGTCGAGATTGAAATTCCCATACCATTTGTTCTCCATTCTTGACGATGCTAGGTTCTTAAAAAAATGGCTAGTAGATCTGTGTGGCATATAACATCCCCAAACAAGAAAACTGATCCATTCCCAGTGAGAGCGTTACCAACCTGTCAGTTTTGGGCTCAGTCTTTTTTGCTGGGTTTTGTCCTGGGCTCGGACAACTCAGCCTTTCGAACTAGTTGCAGCTATTCATGTTGGGTTATACAATCACATTGTTTCATAATCAATACCGCAATCTCTAGAGGGACGATTCGTTTTTACATATACTCCACAAAACAGCTCACTTTCAAGATCCTAGGGTATGAAAGTTACCTATATTCCTGATCCTGTCTATTCATCCCTTATATTCTGTACTAATTATGACATACTATTGTTTCTATGATAGAGCAGACACAATTCTTCAGACTAGACCTTCAGGTATCATCTCCTCCTCCGACGCTAGTCCCGTAGGCGTAGGTCTTTCAACCTCCCCTGCTTTCACCTCGATTACCAGTGGCCGTTTGGCCTCTTTTCCCTCCGCCTTGGTTTCCAAAAAGCTGTCTCCATGTGTGGACATTGGTGGCAGTTGCGGAGGCTCCTCTGTGAAATTCAGTCAGCATCAATTACAATCCATGTATGCAAATTTTATTACTCTCAAACTAGATTTTACGAGTCCCAGCACTTACTAGTGTTTAGAGGAAAGTCCCACTGTTCCTGGGCAGTTATTCCGTGTGAATAAGCATATTTCTTCTCCTTCTCATCATACCGTGCAGTCCACCCGTGAGGTAAGTCACGGGGTGGTGGAGGCGGAATGTGTGCATGTTCCGGGTCAGTGGCATCGGACGTTGTTATATGCTCAGGTTTTGAAGAAATGCCAGGTTGGGTCTCTTCTGGGAGGTCGGGCTGAGGATTATGCGATGCAGCTGCGTCTCTGAGTTCCCGAAACTCGTTGACAAGGTTCTTGACAGACTGCATTATGTATAGTACTGACAGATATAGAGTGGAAGGGTTTTTTTGAGTTGCGATAAGATCTGATGATATCTGCTGAGCAATACTTGCTCCACTGCAATTGAGGGGTAGAGCTTGTAAGATGCAGACCCTTACACCTGGAAAATGTTAGTTGACCTCATCCTAGAAAACCACAACCTACTTGGGAAGCGATGAGCATGAAACAGGATTTTGGCATTTTTCGCTACCCTAGTCGGTGTTCTAGTTACCGTAGAAATTAGCATACAACGCCTCCCTTCTGCTATAACGCCCGTCTCAGTTCTCAGACCTTTCAACCACGCATTCACCAAGGGGGGGGCGCGTTGCATGCCAATTACTACGATATGTCTTAGAAACTGAGTTGGAGGCTCGTGATAGTGCAGATAATGGCCCCTTGCATTCCTATGTAACTAGCTGTATATAGATAAATCTCTATTCCCTTAGGCTTAGTACCTCAAATGTGAGACGGGCGTTATAGCAGGAAGGGGGGGCGTTGTATGCCAATTTCTACAGTATCCTCGGTTATGCAGTATGCAACACAGATCTCGTTCTCGCTCCCGCTCTCGGCTTTCGGGACATGGTGCACTGAGCCCAAACCGATTTGGGTATAAGTAGGTAGTCTGGTTTGATTCGTCGGGTATTATACCGCATTCGCTCTGCAGCCTCAGTGGTTCAGCCTCATAAGTACACCATTTTGTGAATGAGAAAACGACAAGTCATCGAGCAGGCTCTACGTATAAATCTAGGACCTCATTTAATATGTTTTTTACCAACAACATTGTATCTTTGATCACTCAAATATATCGCACCCTTTGCCTGTAGTGCCTACTGTACCTCGTACCAGCACAGCAAATACCAATTCGCAAGCTGAAGTACATGCCTTTCCTTCGATAGCACATATGATATATCTCCTTAATCTTATCCACACTCGACCGGATTCGCCCGGATTCGCCCGGATGCTTTAATTTGAATCATTTTTGTTATATTGTAGCTGGTTGCACATTGCAGCACTGGATTGGATTATGTTGGTACCAGTTGCCCAAATGTAACTACCAGAACTATGAGTTAATAGGTAGCTAAACCGGGGGGATGCGTTACCTACCAACTATCCATGCTTTCATTGTCTATAGGTTGCTACCTACATCTTCATCTGCCTAAGATGCGTATAATTTGCCTTCTACGCTTATATTCCTCTTTTCTGCAGCTGCATTCTGCACCCAAGTCACCACATCACCATGTAGTGCAGTAGATGTTAGCAACTTCGCACTCTAAACCACTGATATCACTGCAATCCACTTAGCTTTTTCCATACTGCATATTGCTAGCTTCTGGAATTCCCTTGGGTCCAATACCTCAATAGGTCGGATAGTTCCTCGGACATTTCACAGTTTGAGGCTTGCGAATGAATAGGCTGCTGTGCTGGTAGGTAAGGTTAGGTAATAGGATGTATTATGATCGTTGGACCGGGGGTCTGTCCGAGGTCGAGCCGCTAGTGTATGGTACGTAGTCTAGCTCCGGCACACCCGTACGAAATCGCAATCAAGGTACGAGGCTGAGTGTCAGCTTACTCAATACACATACATATCGTTGCGTATATGTACTTACAGTTCCATGGCAAAAGTCTTGGTGCAATGGTGAACGCAAGCTCGTGGGGGGTAATCAAAAAACTGAGTTTACATGATTTTTCCACCAAGAAAGTTTAGAGCACAACTCTAAACCGCGCTGTACATGGGGGTATGTAGGTACTATCTCACACACTGTCTCATGGTCTTTTGTCAAACCGAGAAAACTGGCAATTAAGGCGATGTCATTGACTTTAGCTACAACAAATTGAGTCGGATTCAGACTAACCCAGGAATATCTAACATGGGTCTTAATTGCTCGGATCAAGCACCATGCCGCTGGGGAAGTGCACACCATAGTCCCATAGAGCCCTCGATACCAAAGTAAGCTTGAATGAATACTGGGGTCCCCGGGAGAAAAGATCTGCAAAATAATGTTTAACCGTCCTTGACGCATTTCTTTTTTTTTAAAGATATTAGCGATGGTGAGACGCACAGACTTATGCATTGGTGGAAGCAATCTGATGCATGCCCTATTTCAGGGATTTCCACCCCCCAAAGAATCTTCCGAGCTTGAGGCACTGTGGTACAGGTTCGGGGTACACAGGGGTAATACCCACGCTAGGTCCACCAATTGACGATACGTTAATACGCTCCCTTGGGTATGGGCATGCTGCTTGGCTAGTCTACTTGTGCGCGGAACATTCTGGGAGTACCTCCTCCTCCCTTGCACAGAGTACCCCATATGTAACACTAGTCACCTGACGTCCATCCTCGGGGTTTACTCTCATATATCGGACTAGCATGAGACAACTTTTGATGTCTAATTTCAATTAGCAGCAGGGAGTACAAGCCCACGAGGAGTTCGCTTGAGAGGTGCATAGGAGGATAGAGGGTATGCACCCCCGAATATGCCCCAAGTATGCCCTATATGCCCTAAAGTGCTCCCCCTGGTATCCCCCTTCATACAGTGCTTTCATCATAGTGAATACTATACTCCAAGAGCTCCTAGGTTCTTTGCTCAAGCTTTCATTTGAGTTCAGAAGGGTAAAGTTGCCCAAGAGGGGTATGGCGTGCACAGGAGGGTGCAAGGCATACATATGTCTATGTACTACCCCGACTTTCATGACCACAGAGCTTTCATCTAACCTATCAATACCGTATCACCTCTTATATTTCAAGGGACTGGATACTGTCACATACATTTCGTGGGGGTCCTACACCACTAGAAGGGTCGTACCAGCCAGGGTACCCGCTGTGGGGTTTTCATCAGTTCATGTGAGTGAGGGTTTGGATTCGCATTTCGGTCATGACATCGGCGAGCAAGGTTATGTACAGTCAGATTAGTGTACAGCAGCCAGCTGGCGTCAACTGCCGACGAATTAATGCGACCCTGCACTATGTCAATTCGCGGTAACCGATAACCAGACTAATATGTGGGGTTCTCCCGAAGTTGAGGTGCCCACAGGCGAATCACCCCCGCCATAAAATATATCAAGGGCTGTGCTACATCTAAAACAAAGAGTTCGGGTCTCGCTGTTAAATGCCAGCTTTGAATTTTAGCATCAGACTAGGTACAGACGTTTCTGAAATTTTGGAGTAAGTCTACCCGTTCTTCGAATATATAAATATTGACGAAGGCAGAAACATATGCTTCGATAGTTGGAGTATCTCCAGGTGAACATTGACCCAATTTTGAACCACACACACACACCAAAAACTTGACGAGTGAGGTCCATTATGACCGGTCCGCTACAATTGAGCCAGTTCAGGTCGTTTTTTCCGTGGGACAGAATAGCACTTGATGTCAACAAAATGAGCGGGGTCAAGCAGCTGGTATTACCTGCTTTCATCTCGGTGAGTGTCTTTTGCTCAAATCCCACTATATCGTTCTAAATCACAGGTGGCGGCCACTGACTATTCTCATTGAGGTAGTATATTATTGGTTGGGTCCTCTGGCGCGTTGTGTATAACTTATATTTCCATCCACTGGCAAAATTTCCTGGGCCATGGCTGGGAGGAGCTACTACAGTGAGCAATAATCACCTGTACTCTCTTACAACCGAAGCAAGCCTAACACCATGTTGTGTTCGCTTCATAGCATTGGGCTGTATACCTTGGTCTAGAAGGGCGGGCCCCTTTTAAATTCAAAGAACTTCATCAGAAGTATGGTTCGTATAAAGCCTCCATGACTTCCACTCTGAAGCAGCCTCTGACAGCTTGCACCTAGGCCCGATTATCCGTGTATCACCAAATCTGCTCTCTGTTACAGATGCAGGAGCGTGGAAAGAAATCTATGGCCATCACACAGGGGATAAAACCTTCCTTAAGGGCGACTTTTATAATACTGACCTGAAAAACTTCGGTCTAAGCCACATTGTCAGTGAGCACGGCGTTGCGAGGCATGCACGGATGAGGCGAATGCTCGCGCATGCTTTCTCCACTAAGGCATTGATGGAACAGGAGGACATTATCCAGGGCTATGTCGACCTATTGATCAAGAGGGTTGGACAGCGTTATGCAGAGAAGGAGAGAGGGCCGGATGGAGAGTACTGCAATCTTGTGAAATGGTATAATTATACCACGTTTGACATCATTGGAGATCTAGCGTTTGGTGAATCTACTGCTTTTTCTTGTCTACAAGAACGTAAGTAAAGTGGACTTTATTATGTAGCCAAGTACATGCTAATAAGATTATAGAGAAGGCGCATCCTTGGGTAGCAACTATACTAGATTCTATCTTCCTTGCTGTGCTCAGTGATGCCTTCAGACGAGCCCTTGGGACACGGAAAGTGGGACATTGGCTCGCTCCAAAGGGTCTCAAAGAGAAGCAGAAGATGACGGCTATCTACGCAACAGACTTGGTTACTAAGTATGTTTTCTGGAACTAGGACAGAATACAGAACTAATGGACTATGGGTAGGCGCGTTGCAAGTGAGACTAAGCGTAAGGACTTCTGGCACTACATCCTCAACAGGGAGGAATCAAAGGGTGTATCTGTGAGAGAACTCACTATGCACGCTCAAGTCCTCATGTAAGTCACATATACCAAAACCAACCCACCAATTGTGTACTAACCGAGCCCCAGCGTCGCCGGCTCCGAAACCACCGCTACAGCACTCTCCGGTCTCACTTTTTACCTCCTTAAAACTCCCCGCGTTTACAACATACTCAAAGATGAAATCCGCAGCACATTCAAGAGCTATACCGACATCACTGCAAAAAGCACGCTTTCATTGCAGTACTTGACTGCGACGATTGAAGAAGGATTGAGGCTATACCCTCCAGTTCCGGGTGGATTGCCTCGCGTCTCCCCTGGAGCAACAGTAGCAGGGCAATATATACCCAAAGGCGCGGATATTTCAGTACATAATTTTGCTATCAATAGGGATCCGGCGTTTTGGTCTATGCCAAATGAGCTGTACCCGGAAAGGTGGATTGATCCGAAGAATACGGATAAGAAGGAGGCGAGTCAGCCCTTTTTGTTGGGGCCCAGGGGGTGTCTAGGGAAGAAGTAAGTACATATTATATAGGAATAACGATGATATCGATAGAAGAGTTGCTAATAGATTTTTTTGTCTAGTTTGGCGTATATGGAGCTCAGGTCTATCTTGGCAAAGATGGTGTATGCGTATGATTTTGAGCTTGTGGATAAGGATCTTGACTGGGAAAAGAAATCTATGGCGTGGGGTTTGTGGTGGAAGCCGGAGTTGAATGTGAAGATTACGAGAAGACCAGGCTTGGAGTGGACAGCGGAGGATATACCTCAATAATTTGAGGGGGGATGATTGAAGTCCATACCGACTGGGGAATCTGGGGGTGGGAAAGTTGGACGTTTAATTCTCGGAGCTGGCTCGGAACAGGGACCAATTGGTTTGTTGACAGACTGCATTTCCTCAGTATACACTTTGTAACTTCACTTGTTAGACTTCAGCTTGTATTTTGTTTAGCATTTTTACATCTCGTGGCACGACCGAAGTACTAAGGACATGAACTGTACATAGGGTTAATATTTATGCTCATTGCAGAATTTTTGCAGCGACATCTCACTTTTATCATGCTGACAATTGATTAAGTCCCCACATGCCTTTTTTCAGGACCTACCAAACGATCCTGTATGTATCTCTCATACACTATCTTGTACTTCCATAACCCCCTTGTATCTTAAAAGTTAAGATTATATGACTCCGTAGATCTAGACATCTGTATATATCGGGGCTTGACATTTTGATATTGCGCTAGCGAGCGAGGAAATTGGTAACTCTACGGACACCTTACCTATTATTGCGGCGCTACTGCATGGCGGAATTTTTTACATTTTCCACAGGCTTCAGGGATAATGGATGAAATTACATGATATGTATCCTACCTACTTAGTCTATATGCTAGTAAAATATAGATGTATCCCCTTTTGGATTTTTTGGATTGAGTTTGAGCGTTTTAGCTGCTCTGGTAATTTTTTGAATTATGGGAAAGGTGAGAAATACGCCTAATCCTACAAACCACGGTGCCTTTACACCTAGCTGCAAATGTCAGAGAAGAGACTGTATAATCCTCTCTTAAATCTAAAATTTTATTTAAGCATGTATCTAGCAAGCCGGGTTTTAAACATTTCTCATATGAGGGCCACTTGGTGTGATTCCGGTGGGTTGCGAAGACCTTCGTCTATGGTCTGTAGTAAGTGATATAATTGAAGCACCATGCTAGGGCTTGTTGATGCTATAGGTTTAGCATAGGTAGGTATACCTATATTTCGAAGATCATGATTACAGTCACCCCAACTTGTTGAGATACTGTAGTTAAGAAGAATAAGCTAGGGATTTTTCCCTCAACTTGTGGCTGGAGAGAATCGACGGAGAAGTATCTCTAGGAGATACATTAGAAGATACTAAGTAGGAATGAGGCCCGGAGGAATACCGGTGAGAGACATATGCATATGCATGCAGTGCTAAAACTAGTAGCCACCGGGTACTTGAGTAGGTACCGCTACATAGTTTTGTGCCCCGCTTTCCAGTTTCAAGAGCTCAATTCTGCTGGTGGAGATTCCAAGCACATGGAAAGATAGGGTACCTACCGGTAATGTGTACCAAAGGAGTTGTTTAGGTATTCATTTATTCGCAGTTTTTGCGGTCCGGTAGGTAGCGTCTTATACATACTACTAGAGCATGCATCTCGTTCAATTCGGAAAGAGCCGGTGTGTGGAGAGTCTGTATCACGGTGACACAAAATGCAAGTCACTACTGTAGCAGTACAAGGGATAATAGTGAGCTATTAATATATGTATTCCGTACTTTAGGAGGGCTGCCTAGGATCCGCATCATACATACATATTTAGGAGAGATATCCGTGTAGACAGGTATTGATCATTGGATCGTTGGATATGTACAAGTGAAAGGGGAACTTTGGCTTCGCATGACTTTGTGACTGGTGCCTTTTAGGCGTTAACAGTTTAACAGCTCATCTATTGTCGCTGCAGTTCGGAGGCGATAAATAGGATGTCTCACAAGCCCCTCCTCTACTGGGCAACGCTTTCATTAACGTCGTCCGGATCGGCGTGCCTAGGCTGCGAGATTCCGAGAGGAGCTGGGATCCAATAGATATGACTGTCGGATACAGTGAGCTCACGGTTGTTGATTGACATTTCTGCTAATCAGAGAATAGTCGCTGCCTAGGTACTGTAGGTCTTTCCCAAATAAAAAAACCTGAGAAATAAGCAACGTCCTCATGGCAAAGTTTAACTGTACGTACAGTACATACATCCGCAGGCCAACCGCCGCACTAAGGAAATGACATTATCGAATTCTGGGCGGCTTTACTTAACGAATCACAGATAGCTGAGCAAAGTTGCCGGCTCAATTTCTGGCAGGGATCTCAACGGTGGTGGTGCAGTTGGTGTTCCATAGATAGCATTCAAATAATGGACCAGCCACAGTATGTCCTCGCCTCAGCGGTTGGCTGGTTGATGGCGGGCTTCCCTCTCAAGTTGAAGTTGCCGTGCGGTGAGTGTTCTTGCGAACTTTCTGTACCCCAATCCAGTTTTCCGCTGTTTCTCCTTTATTTTCCTTCCCTTTATTACTTCACTTTATCCTTTATAGGAGGACCTTTCTGCGCCCCCTCCGGTCGCAATTAAGCCGTTTCAGCATTACCCGAAATTGGCACCGGCTTCAGTACAAGCTGCTCGCCTCAGGCCTTCGGAGACTGTAGGGCTGACGAACCGATTAATCCGCAAAGCACCGAGTCCTCGTGCGTGAAGCGATTGTCGCAGCGATTCGCGAAAGATTAACTGGGGGATTTTACTTGGAAAGGCAAAGAATTGGAAAAGCGAATCAACGAAGTGTCGCGACGTCAGACATCACGCTTTGGTGCTCGTCTGTGGATCCGGAGCCAGTGGATTACCTACTGGGTGGAGCTGGATCCCGAAGGCGTACGCAAGCTCACCGACATATCCGAACGGAGCAGCTATCGAGTGACCGTGACCCTGGTTTCGGCTTTGCATCACGAGTTTTGGGGTGGGCTACGTATACACAAATTCAAGGGAATTGATTCCTGTATCTACAGTCTATTCCCCTGGACTGTCAGACGGGTCTCCATAATTAGAATATTCCCCATATTCTGGAAGTTGTTTCTCAGTCTGGCGATTTCCCTGGGGCTCATGCGACATACAACCACATCGCTTTGGCATCTCGAAATAGATCACGGTGAATCCACGAGCTTGTTAGCAGCAAGCAAAGTGATTAGTCCGACAGCAAATCCTCGCTTGGATACGATCTAGTTCAATCCACCAGTTACCCACTGTGTTATTTGCGGCTGACGTTGTAACACCACTCACTCCGAGGACTCACAAAAAGACTTATTCATCCTCTTTCCTTACTTAGTTCTTACTTCTCTACAACAAATCTCGGACCGGGCACGAATTTCTGTTCAACAATCTTGTGTTGGGATCTGGAACGAGACCAGGGATATGGTTCGTGGAGCTGGAGTGTAGATAGGAGTATAGCGAAAGAGCCCTGGATCTGGATTCGGAGAGATACAGAAGCGAGTCGGGAACGGGACGGAACGTACCGAGGGAACGGAGACAGGCGATCCAACCTGTGAGCGGGGCGGGAAAGACAGCTAAACATCAGTATACTGGGAAGCGGGTGGAAGCTTGCAAGAATAACTATCAGACGGCTTTGGGCATCACGGACGAATAAAAGATGGCTACAACTTCATCGATGGAGGAAGTACATGGGACTAGGGCTATACCGGAGGAGCGATTGCTAGATGAATCTGCAGCAATTGAAGAGATTATACCGACAACTAATGCATTACATCCATCATCAATACCAGCATCAGCATCAGCACCATCTCCAGATTCTACATTTCCAGACTCTACACCTCTAGATTCTACATCTCCAGATTCTACATCCCCATCAACGCAAGTACTAGAGCCAGCCCTACCTCCCCCGCCTACTGAACAGCCTTCAACAGCTACAAATCCCACGTCCGATGAGGCTATATCTGGAAACGAGCCCCCAGTTTACTCCCTCACACCCCTACCCCCATCACCTTCAACACCCCGATCACCATC
>Ga0307511_10006937_pt1 | contig 11416 bp, 15 predicted proteins | sample 13_EM_MG_FD_200266 | JGI IMG/M metagenome (GOLD analysis project Ga0307511, IMG submission 200266) | Populus trichocarpa ectomycorrhiza microbial communities from riparian zone in the Pacific Northwest, United States - 13_EM | ecosystem: Host-associated > Plants > Roots > Unclassified | place...
TCGGGGAGGTTATATGCAAGTAGGTGGTATTAGGTTGATTTTGGCAGGCCGTGAGGGTAGCCATGTTGTAGAGCGTAGTTGTTTCCCTAGATCACAACTCAGGTGGAATGGCCTCTAGTATGTCTCAGCTGAGCGGAAACCTAGGAAACTAGGTGGTTGACTCTATGTTCTTCAATGCCATGTAGTGTTTCTCCAAGTAATTATCTAAATCTAAACCATTGTGTTACTAGCAGCCAACGAAGCCAGGTGCTCTAGACTATTTTTAGCTAGTATTTAGCTCGCTATAATAATATTATATAAATTTTAACTACAAACAAAGCGAATCTCTAGAGACAAGTGCAGGTTGTGTGTAATTCATGAGAACTAATCACAGACTGTGCATGCATGGGCAATGCCTTGCCACAGTAGCAGTTAACAGTCTGGGGAGAATTATAACTGTATTGGTAACGTTGAGGTGAGTGGCGTTTTATAATTGCAATGGGGATTGAGAACGATATCTTGCAGCAACAATTAAAGAGATCAAGTTAAGACCTAGTACGTATACATATGTCAGTGGTATTGAAAAACTTACTGGCTGGGGAGTATCTTTCAATATTAGTGAGGCTTTACAAACCAGCAGATTCTTACAAACAGGCCACAAGTGCTCTAGGTTATTTGTTTAGTACTTAGCTAAGTATCTAATTATAAAGAGGTCTCAATTCCCTGTGATATTCCATGTCTTTACTATCCAAACAAATGCAAGTTTGTTCTCACTACCAGTGCAAGAAGAACATCTCCAGTGAGATGCACAGGTTTAATATAGCAAAGATCATCGATATCTCACCCCATACCCCATACGCCCTAGAGGATATAGAGTCTAGATCTGGGGCGGCCATGATCCTCCTATGCGTTAAGGCGGTGGCATCCAAACTCTAGCCGCTATTGATATGAGAGGATATACTAAGCAGGTAGGTACTGATGCTATTGCTAGTCCCAAGTGGACCAGGTAACATATTTACATATATAGTACCTATGCTACCGGTAATGTGCACTGGGAATGGTCTAAGCCTCGCTGGCACTGGAAAAACATTACCTCCAGCCCTCTATACTGGCATTGTAAACCACCCCTCTTATTTTATGCTGGTCTATTTTATAAGTCTGTTTGACACATGTCGTTTGTTCTCGTAACTCTCTTGTTATAAGTTGATGTTGAGACTTATTTCGAGAGTGGAGATATGCAAAGAAACATCCCTTCTGCTGTTTCGATACTCAGCCCTAGATCTTGTGGGTTATATATATAAATATAAACAGCTTAAAACCGAGAGATATGCTGGTTGTTAGTGTTACTCTCAATAGACTGAACTTGTGACCAGCGCTTTACGAGATAATTCATATAGCAACAACCACGTAATTTAACTACTATAAACGCGAATTCGACATGACCTCCCCACCAGACAAACACCTAGCAGCACATGGCATGAGGTGGCATCACTCCATAAAACATAATCCTCATCAAACCCATATCCATTATTAATCACCTTCGAACCTTATAAAAACATGAAATCTACGCAATCGCCCCCGCCACCCGAGTGGCAACGCCCTCCTCCTCACTTCTACATGTGACCTTCACCACCATTCCACTTTTTGTGCTATAAGCCATCTTAACTGTAGCCACCACTCTTCCTCCACCAATCGTTTTACCAAACAACTTCAAGACATGTGTAGCCGTATTCTGTGTCACAACCAAATCACTTCCCTCCAGAGGTTGCAGACCAAGTTGCGCTGGGATAGTCTCACAAGCCTCTTGGACCCCCTTGACCGCTGACAACTTATATGTCTCACTAGCCTCTTCCCCTGCAGCGCCAATCTGCTCCCACAAATTCTGGAATGACGAAGCAAAGGATGGGACCAGGTAGTCGCTAATTTGAAGCTCGAGGTCCTCTACAGAATACTCATCTTCATATCCTGTATCTTCTGGCTCACCGGTGGTAGGGTCAATCTCCTTCATTGTGAACTTGAGATTATTGCTGAAGGTCGCAGTGGCGTATCCAAAGTCGGAAGCCTCTGCCTCTGGGTCCTCAGGTTCGGACGCCTCACTACGCTTGAAGGCTACATAGACGACGCCAGGAGCCTCATCTACAGCCTTCAAAGCTAGAGCAGGAATGATAAATTCTTCTTCCAGGCGTGGTTCTCCAGCATCCTCTTCTTCGCCCTCAGGTAAGGAGGGCTGGCAGAGAACAGTTACATTCTCTAAAAGAACCTCGGGGAGGGTATTCCTGATGTTGAATTGAAGCACAAGGTGGTTCTTGAAGATATGCTTTACAGCTGTGACAACATACTCCTGCTCGCTCTCCGTAAGCGGTACCTCCTTTGAAGATTTGAGGAGTGCACCGTAGGGCTTGAGTTCTGGAACGGTAGCCAACTGAACAGCATATTTCTGGGTCTGGGCAGCCGCTGATGTTGTAGCGTGGTCGGAGACTGATGCGATTCCTGGAGCAGAGCCCGGAGAGGGACCGGTAGTAGGCGGCTTGAGAGTAGGTAGAGCACTCGATGAGCGGAGTTTGTTATTGCGATCTTGTGCATCGGCCTCTGCACGGGTGACAATTGGAATAGAAGAGAGATCAAATGGGGTGGAAAATGCTGAGGGATCCCCGGTAACGTACATAATGAGTTGGTGTTCGAAAACAGGGAGGGAAAATGTTGACTCTACATATCACATCAGTAAAATTACTGCTAAGACTGGAATGAATGTACCTACCGTTTTTAACGAACCTCTCTGCAATGGTTTGGTCCTCATCCTGAATTAACTTGAGGTTCAATGCTGCACGATCTCTGACCTCGTCATCAGGGTCATCTAAGCATCGTGTGAGGAGTACAATGACACTCTTCTTTACATCAGGGTGCTTAATTCCACACTCCCCAGCACCAAACTTAGCCAGGGCAGTAACTGCAGCTGCACGGACGATGGCATTCTCCAAGACCACTCGGTTATATATGTATCGGATAAATTTCGTAGGTTGACTTGTTTTTGGTCCTTCGGTTCCGAGGAGATGAAGGATACGAACAGCGAGCTTGGTGAACTCGCAATCCTCAATAAACTCACAGAGATGTGCCAAAGCTGGAGTTCTCGTTAGATCAGGTCGTAGCACAGCACGGGCTAAAGAAACTCACCCTCCTCTCGGCTTTCAGATACAAACTTAATCAAGTCAAACATGCTTTCAACCACACTCTTCTTGAATTCGTAGCCTCCTTCATCTCTTAGGACTCCGCTCAGGAATGTTAGCATTCCTGCCTGCTTCTGTGGGAACTTCAAGCATAATGTTCTAATAGCTTCAACAATGGTGATCTTGAATTCATCTGTGATATCTGCCATGAATCCACTGATCTGTTTCATCAGTCTATCCACACTAGCTTCATTACCAGTCTTGAGTAAGGTTGTGATAGCAAAAGTCGCTATCGAGCGGTTGGGGTTGCTGATTAGGTTCTCGATGTCCATATTGCATGGATTCACAGCCACAGGACGGATGGAAGCAAAGCTGTGAAGAATGCGAATTGCTGTGAACTTGGAAACATTTCGTGGCGAAGTGAGGAATAGTTGAAGGACTAGACACGAGGTGAGCCAAAGCACCGAGAACCATGGAGGGATATATATTCACCATGAATTGCTGGGGCGGCTTCCTGATCAGTAACATTGCTAAGGTTGCAAATAGCCTTTGCAGCTTCGAAGTTCACCATTTCCGCCTTGTGTCTCAACCATCCATCAAGAAGGGTCCACATTGGTTTTCTCAAATTTGGGTCCTCTTCCGCAAGCTTGGCCGCTAGCCTAACCAGTAGTACAACTCCAGCAGCATTCTTAACGACACCGGCCTGTCCGAATTGTTGTACCATTTTGACAAGAGCCATTTTATCATGTTCCCTCATCTTGTACAACAACCCGATAGCGTGGTATTGGCTCATCCCAGTGCCCGAGGTAGCAGAAGAACTCCCACCGAACCCAGAAATAAGTGATGAACCAAATGATTTCGTGGCTTGGACAGCTTCTTGAGTCTCATTTGCCCATCTTCGGACAACGTCTTTGGCGAGAGGGTGAAGGTGATATGCTGATACAAGGGCAGCCGAAGACACTGACGGAGTTTTGTCAACAATGGCCGTTTTTATCAGGCGCTCAATGGCTTGGACGTTTTGCCCCTGGGAATTGGGAGTCAGTAGTATTCAGCGTCAGCATAGTGTTAAGTCTCACATCAATAATTCGGCAAAGGGCCCTGATTGCATTTGCCCTGTAAACCACGTCACTTCCAACCGCTGTGTCTTTCATGATACTACTTGTAACCATGATGACATCCTCCGCTGTGCTAGCCAACTCCTTGATATTTAAGTATACCATCTGCCTTAAACTTGCATCCTTGTGCTGGAAGAGCTTCGTTATGCCGAAGAACAGGGAGGTAGCTTCCGCCACGGGGAACCTCTCCCCACCGTATACGAGATATATCATCTTTGTGAGAAGGAGACGGCATTTCCGTGGAGAAATCGGTGAAGAGTTGAATAGACGGGCTGGAGGGGTTGATTAGACGAGCATGCCGGGATGAAGAGGGGGAGCGGGGTTGAAATACCCTCTTGATACACCGATGTGCGGTCCACCTTGAGGATCGCCGAGTCCCCATCTTCATCCTTCTTGGAATAACTCATCACGAGATAATAGCTATATGTTGCGTTCCGAGTGCTGTGACAATCTCTGGAGCTCTATTTTGGAATGCAAATGTCGGAACAGCTGTCGTTCAAGATTGATTGGCAAATAGGGAAGGGAATTGGTTGCTGATGCGGTGCGAATCTGGCTCAAGTGACGATGCAGGGCCAGGTGTGAAGCTTCGCAGGATTGATGGTGCTGGCAATGGTGGACCCCTCTATGGTCTCAGTGCCCTGGGTTTCTAAGTGAACAGCTTTCCGTTTCGCGAGGGTTGAGGTTAACTGTGGGTAGCTTTCGCTCTAACTGAATCAAGCGTTATCAGATGCAAGCTAAGTACTGGATATTATCAGATTCTAATCCATATTCCTTGGAGAGCGTGGCGCCAAGCCTGTAGAGCCGCTACCAAAAAGCGAATGGGATACGTTTCAATATATCGTGAGAATACCACAGAATACTGCATCCTGGTGCTATTCATACAGTGCTATTCATAAAGGATTGTACAGCATGGAATCGACCGGTTGAGGATCTATGGTCAGACTTTTCGAGTTGCAAATCCTGACATTTTATCACTGCTTTATCCATGGTACGCTAATTGTGAAAGATAGCACGCCTGGGCTCATATCCATCTCGAGATCTAGATACCTTCATTGAGCATGCACTCCCTCCCATTCATATTATGATAAGACCACCTCCTACCCTTCCTCCAGCGGATGAAGTATGATACCTCTCCTAAATCAAGGCCTCGTTTCATTATTACTGAACCTTACTACCCACCCTTTTCCGGCTTTCGGTTGACACGATCTCTAAAGTAGGCTATCGAGACGGCACAATTATTCACTCATATACCTCATAATCCTCCGCGGGACCCGGGAGAACTTCAATTGCGACAGGCTATTGCATTGCCCCTATGCGACTCTCTTACGCTTCTGTGGTCTGCGTGCTTGTTCCCAGTGCCACAAATGATACAGGTGGGGGTTAATCCTGCGGGACCCAACCGCAGTAAGAGGCCTGATTAAAGAAGAAGAGGAGGGGGCTACAGCGGTGATGACGAAGATCGTAGGGACAGCGACCGGTTGGTAGAGGAAGGGGAAATAAGATTCAGCTTCGGAGGAAAGTGTGAAGTCACCACTGTACCTGAGATTAGCCTGGGCGGAAGATCCAAAAGATAAGTGGCAGAGGAAGATATCTGAAATTGGAGAAAACTCAACTGTCGTCTTCACGGACGGAAACATGAAGGAAAGTGGAGGGATGGGAGCAGGATGGTGGAGATAGGATAGAAGAAAAGGGTTCGGTATTGGACTCGGAAAAGTAGCAACGGTATGGGATGGGGAGATAGCCGGCTTCCGGGGAGCTTGACACATGCACCCAGCAGCAATTGCAGCAACGAGACTAACTGGAAGAGTAGGAAAGGCTAGAACAAGACACCTCCTCGACGAGATCTACAGGGAACTTAGAAAGGCAGCAGTAGAATCCGGATAGGTAAGGGCTCATGCGGGAATTTTCGGGGATGAGAAGGCAGATGAGTTGGCGAAAGAAGGAGCAGACAAGACCCCAAAAAAGACTTGGATCACAGAAGGAGGGCTGAAACAAGCGTGGGCCAAGAGAATGGTAGAGAGATACGTAAAAGGAACAGGAATGAGAAGAACCCTCAAGTGGAACAGGAAGGCGCTTCTAAACTACACCCAATGCCGAACTGGTAAAGGGATGCTACGGATGTGGAGATATACGCTAGACCCGTGGGAAGACCCAACTTGCAATGCAGAGGATTGCTATGAACTGGAGACCAGCAAACATGTGGCACTGGTATGCATCTCCGGGGAATGGATAGGCAGACGATGGAGTACGTGGGAACAAGCGGATGAGAAAAAGGTGTGGATGGGGAAAGAGAAGGACGGGGACAAGGAGGTGGTCAGAGACTTGGTGGAAGATTTCTTTACTAAGCTGAACCTTTAAGTACCACATTTTGCTGTTTCGTTTTTTCTGGGGAAAGGGTCGGAAAGGGGCGTGGTGGCGGACGTTGAGCATGTTTACAGGTTTTCCTTTGTTATTTTCTAGGCTCGGGAGGCTGGGCTTTTATTGCCCGTTGTTCCATGGGTGCCGAACCTTCAGAGTGGAGGCGACGGGGCCGTCGCATGACATTAGGTCGAATCGACGTACAGACTTTTAAAAAAATCAATAAACAGGTGGGGGTTCTGGAAGCGCTGCCTTCGGCATGTACACTACCACCATATATAGGCTAAGGCTAGCAACAGTCATCACGCTACTCTTGCTCCCTAATATCACCAGGCTGTGTCCTCAGCTGTCAAACATTACCCTGAACTTGGAATACGTCTATATACACATTGATACTCCCTCAGCTTCCTCTGTTCTCGTGCCCTGTTCCCCCAGACATCACTGGCATGCCAGCCAACCCTGAAGAGAAATAATACAGTCTGGGCACGAGATCAGCCAACCCTTAAGTCTTGTTAATACACCCTCCCCAACACGATTATGGAGCCTACCGTCTACTAAATGATATTTTATGTTTCTTTCTATTCATATTCCTTATCAATTTCACACCCCAAGCCCCACACGGCCCCACAGGACCCCACAGGGCCCCACAGACTTAATGTATGTAAATCAAAATACCCTTGTGTGCTTCTCTACGCACGTCACCCGGGACAGTCACCAATGCATGTACCGCTCTGCTCAAGGCTGCAGGAATGCAAGTCACAGATGTAATGTATACACGTAAGGTACAACCCTGCATGTCATTCATTCCAGCATATCACTCAGGAAACACAACCGGCGAGATTCAGTGGAGTCTGGTGAGCATCAATGTGCATATTCGAGCCTAAATCACAATAATATGAAGTAAGGTAATAGATAGCTTATCAAAACGACCGTAGTGGGGTTTGAATTTATCCCATGACTATCCTATCGCTATTCACCAGTAAAAGCAAATAAATAGCAAATAAAAGTAAAGATTGGTATTTCCGTGAACTGCCGTTGTCCGTTTGCCTGTCCTAACCCGGCCAGCCATCCATAGCCAACCAATAGTCCCCATGTTGGCGAGGCGGTAGAAGCTCTTACTGTGGCTTCCACAAGTAGAAACCGCCTCCAAGAACGTTACCCGGGAAACCGTTGGGAAGGACGCAACCCCACACTCCAAAAACAGCAGGCACCACGGAACACCAGATAACAATATGCAAGGAAAGCATTGCATAACACTGTATCACCCAACGTCCCCTTATTACACTCTCCGTGAAGTATTCGGTAACAAAAGTCAAAACAGAAAGCAAGGTGTAGCAGAATTTGTTAAGACCATCCCCTCAAGGAAAAAAGAAAACCTCCCCAGAAGCCGCCCTAATTGCGTGATCCCTTCACTGTTTTACCATAAGCCAACCTTTCATCCGCTTCTATCTCCACCATGACAACATGTTGCAAACATCCCCATTCTTCTTCTCTCGCTCGCTCCTCAACTCGTCCCCTAAGCTTCCCCAGTGACAGCCCCCGCTCCCGTGTTTCTGAAGCAACACGAAAGCTTCCACCTCATCCCATATCGTAAGATTCATATCGCACACACAAGTATAAGGAAAAACGGACAAAAAAAGACAAAAAAAACATGAGCAGTGACTAAGAATGTCTAACGCCCTTCTCACTTAATTAGAGTATTGGCTGCTAATGAAGGACGCTTCGACAATCTACTTCCGATATCTGGAACAGCAAATCGAAGAGCACAAGCACACAGGTGAAAAACAAAACAAAACAACGTATGTAGAGAGCAATGAAAGGAAAGACTGAGTAGAAAGTTCCGTCATGCATGGCCAACTGCCCTATGCAAGAGAAACCCAAGGCGGGAAAGCTGGGTGGGTATTGGAACTTTCATCATCTCCACCTGATCCCCAGGCATCTTTTCTTTTGCCACGTAAAATCCCCAGAGACTCTCGACGCCAAAGTGTCAACTACTCTCCCCCCATCGAATGGCACGTGCAGAAATAAGCGAAAATGAAATGAAATGTCGAGAATCCCGTCCTGGTAGAGGCTCGAGCTTTTACCGATTCCCCTCGTCTAAACCCAGAGGCCGATCTTCGTCTCCCGTAATGGTGTTGCATCCTGTAAAACTTTGTCGGGAGAGACATACTTGAAACCGAGGGAGTGAGTCTTGTCGATATGGTGAAAGGCCGCCCCAGACATATTTGAGTATGCCTGATGGAAAAATGATAACAATATATGAAGAAAAAACAATGCAGAAAATATAGGAGAAGAAAATAGGAGAAAGGAAAGCACTGCCATTTGATGCCACACCGCCAGTAGCCGAAGAGGAGACGTTCTTTCATACCACCCGAGGTCTCCATTTTACGTGGCTCGAAAGAAAAATACCAGGAAAACACACGCCCACTCCTCGTTTCGAAAATTGATTTCTGCTGACGGTAGCCGCTGCTACATCCGTGCACCTATCATCACAGGATGACCCTTTAGTACCATGGTTGGCCACTTGGTCCGCCTTGGTCCTCACGTTTACGGTAGCCCCCAGCGGCTCCGGAGCTGAACATTTGCTGCTGCTGGGCCCCTTTGCTAGCGGAACGGAGCCTATACAAGTTGTTAGCATCTTCCGGATGGGTGATATCTTTGAGGTGGAAAACCGGGGATACTAACATTCGATCGCTCGTCATTCGGGCATCCATCGCGCCAGCGGACTCGACTGGCATTCCAGGCCTCTCAGCGACCTTCCTCCTAGTCACGGGCACCACACCTGGCTTTCCTGTAACACCCGATTGCTGGGTTATTTGACCTGCGGTTGCAGCGCCTGTATTCGCAACGTTGTGTCCTCGGGTGACACGTTGACCCTGTTTGACAAGATCCTTGTCATCTCCTTCATCCTGTTGCTGATGCTGTGGCACCTGTCCCCCCTGACCTGCGGCGTGAGCAATCGCCTGGGCGTTCTTCTGCTGTATGAGTACCGAATGTTAGCGATATGGGTAATAATAGATGTGGGGATCATGGCTTACATATTTGTAGACGGTCCAGTCAAAGACATAATCATATTGGAATCCCTCTCGAACGAATAGATCTCTGAAAATCTTCCTCAAGTAGGAGTAATCGGGCTTGTCATCAAACCTCAAGCTACGAGTGTAGTTCAAATAGATGGCGAACTCGTTGGGGAACCCTCGGCATAAAACTTCGGTTGGTGTAGTCATCTTCTTCTCCATGATTCGGTCGTACTTCTGCTTCTTGGTTGCAGCCTTCAGTCCCTGCCATGGCAAGGAGCCACGGCAGAAATAGAGCATTACATAACCAAGGGACTCCATATCATCTCGGCGAGATTGCTCTATAACCCCGATATCAGCGTCACTGTAACAGTAGTGTTTCTAAAAACCGTGATGTGCTTACCAACTCCGAGATGTGTGTTGATACTGGCATAACGAGCCGTGCCGGTCAAGTTTTTGTTCTCCCTGTAAGGGATATGGAAGTGGGTCTTCGGATCCCTATATTTCTTTGCAAGGCCAAAATCAATGACGTTCACCTGATTTCCACGCTTGCCAATTCCCATCAAAAAGTTGTCGGGCTTGATATCACGGTGGATGAAAGACTTGGCGTGAATGTATTCGATGCGGGATATTAACTGATCGGCAAGTAATAGCACGGTTTTCAATGAAAACTTGCGGTTGCAGAAGTTGAATAGATCTTCAAGGGAGGGTCCAAGGAGATCAAGGACCATGGCATTGTAGTCACATTCAGTCCCGAACCAGCGAACGAATGGGATACCCACGCCTCCGGCAAGGGATCTGGGTGAAAAACCAAGTCAGACACGCTTCAAATTCACGTTGAGATTGAGCCTACTTATAGACCCTCGCTTCATATTCCAGCTGCGGGTGCTTTGCTTTGACTGATTCGAGCTTGATCGCTATCTCCTCTCCGGAAATTATGTTGGTGCCTGTGGTAGCAAGATTAGTAAAACTCCAACTGTGACGCCTAGACATGAGAACCAACCGAGATAGATATCTCCGAAACTTCCTGAACCGATCTTCCTTCCGATACGGTACTTATTCCCGACTCTCAGATCCTATGGGGACATGACGTTTTAGCAACGAGGCTCCGAAGAGTTGTGAAGCTTTGAGGATGGGGTTGGGCCACATACCATTGTCGTCATCCTGAGAGTGCGTGGAGTGTTAAGGACGCCTTCGGTCTGTGTTATGGGCTAGTGTAAGCACGTCTCCTATTCGTATTAGATGGAGATAATGTATGTGATTAGGTTTCGGTGCGGTGTAGGAATGTAAGAGAAGTTGTTGTTCAGAGAAGTTGTGGTGAGGAGAATGACTGACTCTGCGGCTGATGAGGAGTAGGTAAAGGTGGTAGCCTCGTCAACAATGTTTATTCTACTGGTAGGACAATAGTGAGCTAAATTCGCTCTCCTTTAAAATCAGGCGCCGCCAGCCAGTCGCCAGGCCCGAAATTTTTGTCGGGTTGTCTGTTTGACCTATAGCCGCTAAATGCGATAGGGGAGAGCAAATAATTGGAAGGCAATAATAAGGTAATACGGTTGTGATTATGGCATTCAGAGGGTCTGGGAAACTGGCTTTTTAAACTAACATACCTTTATTTGAGCCGAGCAGGCGAAGCCACGAACCGACAACTGGCAGAAGGCTTCTTGTGTGATGGTCGATGAGGCTGGGACGGTACAAAAAATACCGTAGGTAACAGGGAGAGCTGGCAAGAGCTGGAAGCGACCTCTACCTAGATCCTATCTTCCACGGGGACAAGCTGCAGGAG
>Ga0307511_10006938_pt1 | contig 11415 bp, 1 predicted proteins | sample 13_EM_MG_FD_200266 | JGI IMG/M metagenome (GOLD analysis project Ga0307511, IMG submission 200266) | Populus trichocarpa ectomycorrhiza microbial communities from riparian zone in the Pacific Northwest, United States - 13_EM | ecosystem: Host-associated > Plants > Roots > Unclassified | place...
CTCAGCCCGGGTAGGGGTGCCAAATTCTCGGCCAACGTCTTGCCGGTCACCGTCTGGCAGTTGCCGTTCAGCAGGCCCTTGTCGAGCAGGTACTTCATGACGGCCGGCGTGCCACCGATGGCGTGCACGTCTTCCATCACGTACGTGCCGCTTGGCTTCAGATCGGCAAGGAACGGGATGCGATCACTCACCGTCTGAAACTCATCGATACTCAGCGCCACCCCGACCGCGCGGGCCATCGCGATCAAGTGCAGCACGGCATTGGTCGAGCCGCCCAACGCGATCACCACCACCATCGCGTTCTCGAAGGCTTCGCGCGTCATGATGTCGCGCGGCTTGATGTCGTGCTCGAGCAGGTGGGCCAGCGCCTTGCCAGCGGCCAGGCATTCTTCCTGCTTGCGTGGGTCTACAGCGGGCGTGGATGAGCTATAGGGCAGCGACATGCCGAGTGCTTCGACGGCACAGGCCATGGTGTTCGCGGTGTACATGCCGCCGCAGGCACCAGCCCCGGGGCAGGCGTGCTCGACGATGTCTTTGCGCTGCTCGTCACTGATCCTGCCGGCCAAGTATTCGCCATAGCTCTGAAACGCGCTGATCACGTCGAGCACTTGCCCGTGGCTGTGGCCTGCGCGGATCGTACCGCCATACACCATGAGGGAAGGGCGGTTCAGCCTGCCCATGCCGATCAGACAGCCCGGCATGTTCTTATCGCAGCCCGGAATGGTGATCAGCCCGTCGTACCACTGAGCGCCCATCACCGTTTCAATCGAGTCTGCGATCAAGTCGCGCGACTGCAGCGAATAACTCATGCCGTCGGTACCCATCGAGATGCCATCGCTCACACCGATGGTGTTGAAGCGCATCCCGACCAGCCCGGCCGCTTGCACGCCCGCCTTTACCTGATTCGCCAGGTCCTGCAGATGCATGTTGCAGGTGTTGCCGTCGTACCACATGGACGCGATGCCTACCTGAGCCTTGTCCATATCGGCGCTGGACAGCCCAGTGCCGTACAGCATGGCTTGGGAGGCGCCCTGCGAGCGCGGTTCGGTGATGCGGGCACTGTAAACGTTGAGCTTTCGCTTGCTGGTCATGGGTCGTACCTCGAGGCTGGCCCTGGCGCTCTTAGCATGCCGCGTGGACGTCGGAAACCGTAGTCCTCACGTCTGCGTGCATGGACCTACCTGGCCGCCAACGACCACGTGCTTTTAGTCCGGCATCGAGAGAGGAACCGCCAAGCCGCCGCAGACGCCAAGAACGATCGATCAAAAGAAAGAACATCTGAAGGTGCTCGGCGCGGAGCTCGCTTGGCGTCTGCGGCGGCTTGGCGGTTCCATGGTCGCCAAGCAGTGCCGTCCCTGGATGAGAAGGGTAGCGCCCACGCCGCGAACGGCGGTGCACGAGCGGCTTGAAGCTGACGGCGTCGGCGCGAGCAGATTTCGGAGCGTGTGTGAAGCTTGGCGGCGGTTGTAAGCTTGCTGCATGCGCTGCTGCGCGTTGTAGGCGTACGAGTACACGTGTGTTGTTACTAAGAAGCGTAAAACGCCGTAGATCCTGCGAAAACTGCTCCGTATACTCAAAGCTCGTCGTGCGTCCGCGACATCGAGCATTGCGACGACTACGCGAGGGTTACGCGACCGAAACACGTCGCTGAGGAGCACATGCCCGATCACGAGCGAGCATCCAGACGTCCGCCACCAGATGCATTGGCCACTGCGATCGAAGCGGCGAAAAAACAGCCAGAGCATGTTGCGCATTGGGAGCTCGTCGAAGAACTCGTCGAGACCGCGCAGCGTCCCAACGACGTTCGCGAATTGTTTCGCAGCGTGCTCGATCGGCGCGAGCTGCCTGCGAACGTCGCTTCGGCAGTCGGGCAACGCGGCGTGCGTTTCTACGAGGCCTGGTTCGGCGACGACGCTTCGGGTTTGGCCGAGCTCTTGACCCGCGTGCTCGACTTGGATCAAACCGCAGATTGGGCGTTCGAACGTCTGACCGTAGCCCTCACGGTCATCGAGCGTTGGAATGATCTGCTGGCTGCCTACGACACCGCGATCGCACGCGCCGATCACACCACGCGCCGCATGAAACTGCTCGACGAAGCGGCGCAGCTCGCCAAAGACTTCGCGGCTCAACCGGATCGCGCGATCGGCTACATGAATCAGCTGTTCGCGCTCGACCCTGAAAACTCTGTATTGGCCAGTTCGCTCGAACGCCTACTCGAGCGGCAAGGCCGTTGGGTCGACTTGATCGGCTTATGGCGCTCGCGGGTGGAAGTGCAGCCGGCGCGCCAGCAGCGCGACACGCACCTGCGCATGGCCAGCTGCTACCTGGATGCGTTGCGCGATCCGGCCTCGGCGTTGCGCGAAATCGAACGCGTGGTCAAAGACGCGCCGGACTACAAGCCCGCGCTCGACTTGCTGGAGCGCGTGCTGATCGCCGAAAACTCCCGCAGCCCAGAGCGGCGTGCGGCGTTGCGCTACCTGCGCGATCACTTCCAAAAGGCCCAGAAGCCTCAGGAAGTCGTGCGCGTACTCGAGCAAGGTTTGCAGTATGCGGCCATCGAAGACAAGCGCGCGCTGTTGCGCGAGCTGGTCGAACGCTCGATCGAGCTGCGCGAGGACACCCGCGCCATGCTGCACCAGGCCACGTTGTTGGTGCTCGATCCGGCCGCGAAGGAGCGCGATGCGCTGCGCACGCTCGCGGAACGCACCCGTAACTTCGAGCAGTATGCCGTGGCGCTGGCCGATGCAGCCAAGGGCTGCGGTGAGCCCAGTTTGCGGGTCGAGCTGTTGATGGAGGCCGCTCGTCTGCGCGAAGAAAACCTCGGCCAGCTCGACGTGGCCATCGCGTTCTACAATCAGGTGTTCAGCGCCGGCGTGAGTGCGGACAGCACCATCAACGCAGGTCGCGGTCTGTTGCGTCTGCTGGAGCAGACCGACCGCGAGCGCGACACGTTGGACGTGCTGTCTCGCATGTGCGAGCTCGAGCCGGTCGAAGCCGTACGCAAGACCATGCTCGGCAAGTTGGCCCAGTTGGCCGACAAGTTGGGCGACCGCGATCGTGCGCGGCGCGCCTGGAGCTCGCGCGTCGGCGACGACGGCAACGACATCGAGGCGCTCGACGCGCTGGTGGCTGCAGCTGCGCGCGACGAGGACTATCCCGGTCTCGTGCGGCTGCTGCGGCTGCGCACGCAGGCCCGCGGCGCAGCCCACCAGCGGCGCGCCGATTTGATCTGGCTGGCGCAAGTCTTCGACGAAAAATTGCGCGATCTCGACGCAGCCATCACGACCTGGCGCGAAGTGCGGGAGCTGTTCGGTGAAGACCAAGAAGCCGTCTCCGCATTGACCGAACTGCTCAGTCGAGCGGAGCGCTGGCCCGAACTCGCCGCGGTGCTGAGTCAGGCGGCACAGACCGAGGTGCAGCGTTTTACCGAATTGCAGACGCAACTGGGCGACGCCTACCGCGCGCGCTTGGCCAAGCCTGACTTGGCCGTGCTGCGCTACCGTTCTGCGCTGCAAGTCGATCCCAACCACGCGCGCGCGCGAGATGGCCAACGGGCCTTGATCGATCACGAGCTGTGCCGCTCGATCGCGGTCAGTTCGTTGGCCGAAGCGTATCGCCAGTCCGACGAGTGGAAGAGCACGCTCGACCTGCTCGAGTCGCGCATCGATAGCGCCAAATCGCCCGAGGAGTGCGCGGCGATCTTGGTCGAATCGGCGCAACTGGCCGAGACGCGAGCGCATGACCCCAACCGTGCGCTCGATTTGTATCGACGTGCGTTCACGTTTGCACCCGATCATCGTTCGGCAGAACGCGAGATTCGCCGACTTGCCGAGCAGCTCGACCGCTGGGATGCCGTGGTGGGCGCCTACCGCGACACGATCGCGAGTTTTCGGCAACCGAACGCGCGCGTGGCCGAGCTCCGCTTCGCCGAGGGCTCGACGCTCGAAACGCGCCTCTCCGACGCCGAAGCCGCGCTCGACGCCTACTGCGAAGCCGCGCATATCGCGCCGGAGCGCGAGGAGTTCACTTCGGCGGCGGCGCGTCTGGCGGCCTCGGTCGGGCGTTGGGAGCTCGCCGCCCGCGAAGTGATCGCGTGTTGCGCGGCCAAGCGCGCCATCTTGGCCGGGCCGCTCGAGCTACTCGAGAACGCCGCGCGCGAAGCAGGCGCTTGGGACGCGCTGTGCACGGCGTTCGATGCTGGGCTCGCGAATCCACCAGGCCAGCTGACCGCGCCAGTGAAGCGCGACCTGCATCGGCGCGTAGCGCAACTGCATCGACTGCAACGCAAAGATGCTGCCTCGGCCGAAACCGCGCTGCTCAGCGCCCTGCAGGTCGACCCGCTCGATCGCGAGACCTTGCACGAGCTCGCCGAAGTGCAGCGCATCAAGCCCGGTCACGCGCTGGTGCAGACGCTGCGCAAGCTCTCGGACGTCGACCGCGACAGCTTGGACGCGTTGTGGGAAGCGTCCGAAGTCTGCAGCGAACAAGGCGCCGACGAGGGCGATTCCATGGCAGTGCTGAGCGCGCTGTACGAACGCGCCGTGTTCGTGTGGCGGCGCGGGCAGGCGCCGACCGGTCAGGTTGAACCGCGCACGGCCGCGGCTTTCGCCGTGGAACGCTTGTGCGCTTTGTTCCGCGCGCAGCAGAAGCCAGAGCGTGCGCTCGAGCTGCTGGTCGAAGCGGCGCGGCTCGGCTTCGAGCCTCAGACGCGGCAGGCCATGCTGCATGAAGCAGCCGGGCTGGCGATGAACGCTCTCAACGACGGGCCGCGCGCAATCGAGCTGTATCGCGACGTAGTCGCGCGCGACCCGCGCGACGGCATCGCGCTGAGTGCGTTGGCCAAGTTGTATGCGCAAGAAGATCGCTTGCCGGATTTGCTGGCGCTGCGCCGCCACGAGCTCACGCTCGATCCCAAGGCTGCGCGCAAGCTCGAGTTGCGGCTCGAGATCACCAGTTTGCTCGGTGCACTCGAGCAGCGCGGCGATCGCCTGAGCTCGCTCGTGCAGAATCTCGCCGAGCAGCCCGGTCACAAACCGTCGCTCGATGCACTCAACGCGTTGCTACGCGACAAGCGCAAGTACGCCGAGCTCGCGCAGCTCTTCGAGGCCCAAGCGCGTGTGCTCACCGGCCAAGGCCACCGTGTCGAAGCTGCATGGTTGTGGCGCGAAGTTGCCGTCCTGCGTGAGCATGACCTGCACGACTCGTCCGCTGCGCTGCTAGCGTATCGTGAGCTGCACGAACTCGAGCCGAGCGGGGATGCGAGTGAAGCCTTGGCGCGTCTCTACGCCGCCAATGGCGACCATAGCCAGGCCGCCGAATGGTTGGAAGTTCGGCTCGGTTCGGCGCCGGCCGAACTTCGCGCCACGACCGCGGTAGCCCTGGCGCGTGCGCAGATCGACGCGGGCCAGAATGCGCGCGCTCGCGCCTGTCTCGAACAAGCGTTGCAAGAAAAGCCCAGCTTTCAAGAAGCGCGCGACCTGCTCGCGCGCTTGTACCGGCAAGATGGTTCCCACGAGCTGTTGGCGAGCATGCTGTCGCAAGGCGCAGAGTCGATCACGAACCCAGCGCAGCGCTTGTCGTACCTACGTGAGGCGGCCGACTTGTATTGCTTCAAGCTCGGAACGCCCGACCGCGCGATTCCCGCGCTGCAGCGCGCCACCGAACTCGCGCCCGACGACATGCGTCTGCGCAGCATGCTAGCCGAGGGTCTGCACGTAGCGCGTCGCTTCGACGAAGCGCGCGCGGTACTCAAAGGGTTGATCGACGGCTTCGGCCGCAAGCGCTCGCCCGAACGCGCCGAGCTGCACTACCAGCTGGCGCGCGTCGCGGAGTCTTCCGGCCAGCTCGACGAAGCGTTCACGGAACTCGATCATGCCACGAAGATGGATCTCAGCCACCAAGGTGCGCTGCACATGCTGGCGCGCCTGGCCCAACAGCAGGGCGAGTTGGATCGCGCAGAGCGCGCCTACCGCGGCTTGCTACTGTTGTTGCGCCGTCAGAAGAACGATGCCGAAGATGCGCTGGGTTCGTCCGAGATTTTCTTCGAGCTGTACCGAATCGCGCTCTCGCGCAACCAACAACAGGCCGCCGACGAACTGTTGGCTTCCGCGCTCGAGACCGCCACGCAGACCGAACTCGAGGCCCGACGCTTTACGCGGGTGCTGCGCGCGCGGGGCGCCGTGGATCTGTTGGTGCGTGTGCTCGATGCACGGCTGGCAGCGACGCGCGAGCCCAAGCTCGAAGCCGAGCTGTTGTCGTCCAAAGCCGACATCCTCGAGCACGAAAAGGGTGAACTCGGCCCAGCTCTCGAGCTGCGTTTGCGCGCTGTTTCGCTCGACGAACACGCCGATGGTTTGCATGCGGCGGCACTCGCGCTGTCGCTGCGCGCCGACGAGCTGTCGCGCTACCTCGACCTCGTGACGAAGTTGGCCGAAGACGCACAGCGCACCCGCTCGCGCGCCGGCACGCGCTCCTACGCACGGCTCACACTGCGCCTGGGTCGCGTGATCGAAGAGCAGCTCAAAGATCTCGACCGTGCCGCCGGCCTGTACGCCAAGGTCGAAGCTTCGGGCGAATGCGCGACCGAAGCCTGGCTCAGCATGGCTCGCGTCGCGGGTGCCCGCGGCGATCGCGGCGAGCAGCGCCGCGTATTGGTGCGCATTGCGGATCTCGATGCTTCGCAGGCCGAAGCCTCGGAACGCAACGAAGCGCGTTTCTTGCTCGCCGAGTTGGAGCTCAACGACAACGATTGGCGCGACCAGGGTGTCGAGTCGTTGCGCCAAGCCCTACAGAGCTCGCAGGACTACACGCGCGCCAAGCTGGTACTGCATCGCGCGCTCGAGAAAGCGCCGCAGCATTCGACGCTGCTCTTGCTCTGCGAGCAAGTGGCGCGCACCAGCAACGACGAGCCGTTGCTCTTGGTTTGCATCGAACGCCGAGCCGTGCGCCCGGGCGTGGGTCTGGCCGAGATCCGCGAGGGCATCGATCTGGCACTGCGGCGCAACGAATTGGTCCGCGCCGAGCGTCTGCTGACGCGCGCGCGCAGCCTCTATCAAGCGGACAAGACGCTCAGCGACAATCCGACCTGGGTGTTCTCCGGCTTGGCCGAGTGTCGCTTGCAGGCCAAAGACACTCGTGGCGCCATGCAGTTCTTGGCCGAGGCGATCGCCCATGCACCGGAAGCCGAATCCCAGAATCTGGCGCGCGAACTCGCGCAACTCGCGAGTGGACCCGACGGCGATCTCGAGTTGGCTGCGGACAGCTACATGCGCTTACTCGAGCGTGAGCCCGCCGATCGATCGCTCTGGGAGCCCATGCTCAAGGTCTTGATGCGCGGCAAGGACCAAAAGCGTCTCGCGACGTTCGTCGCGAACACACTGACTGGCTTGCTGATGGTCGAGGACCGCGCCTTTCTGCAGCTCTCATACGCGAACTACCTGCTCGAAACGGGCAAAGAACAACCGGCGGCGACCGTACTGCGTCAGATCCTGGACGAGGACGCGACGCACAGCGAGGCGACCGACAAGCTGCTCGGCATCTACCAGCGCCACGGTATGAACGACGAGTTGGCCGAGCTGTTGCGCCAGCTTTTCGATCGCGCGCGCGACGAGCGCAATCTGCCGGCGATCACCGAACTCGGTCTGCGCCTGGGCAACCTGTTCGGCTCACAGCGCTCCGACGAAGCCTGCGACGCCTATCGCGCCGCGCTCGAGTGGGATCAAGATCACCGTGGCCTGTTGACGGCGCTCTTGCAGCACATGCCGGCCGACGGCGATGCACGCGAACGCTACGAGCTCAAACTCCGCCTGCTCAAGAGCGAAAGCGGTGAAGCCGCAGCGCACTTGGCACTCGAGCTCGCGCAGGGCTTTGCCGAGTTGGACGACGACGAGCGCGTGTGCGATGCACTCGAACTGGGTTACCGGGCGTGCCCCGAGCACGCTGGGCTGCGCGACCGGCTCGAGACGTTTTACGCGGAGCGCGAGCAGCATCGGCCCCTGGCGGAGCTCATGCAGCGCGAGGCCGAGCGCCTGGGTTCGAGCGTGGCGGCGGTCGCGTGCCTGAAGAATGCCGCGACGATCTATCGCGAGCAGCTACAAGACGTCGATGGCGCCGCCACCGCCTTGCGTGCTGCGCTCGCGATCGTGCCCGACGACCTATCGTTGCTGGGTGAGCTGGCCCGCAACCTGGCGGCGGCCGGCCAGCATGCCACCGCCATCGACGACGTGACGCGGCTGCTCGACGGTCATACCGACCCCGACAACGGGCGCGTCGACCTGTTGCGCGTGCGCGCCGACTTGTGCCTGGCCGCGGACCGCATCGACGAAGCCGTGCGCGATTTCGAAGAGGCCTACGGCATCGCGGGTGTCTTGGTGGCACCGCAGCTCTTGGCTGCGCTCGAGGCTCAGCAGCAGCGTGCTCAGGCGGCCAACGAAGTCGGCGCCGCGCGCGCTGCCGGTCTGCGTCTGGTGCAGCTGCTGGATGCGCTGGGCGACGCGGCCGGCGCACGCGATACGCTGGCTGCGCTGTGTGAGTTTGCCTCGGACGATATCGAAGCCTTGGCTGCGCTGCGCGAACGCGATGTCAACGCCGGGCGCTTCGCGGATGTGGCGCGCACTTGCCAGCGTTTGGTCGCACTGACCGAGGGCTCGGCTCGCATCGAGGCTGCACTCGGCTTGGCCGAGGCACATGCGCAGCTGGGTCATGCCGAGGCCGCGTTGCCGTGGCTGTTGCGCGTGCACGAAGACGCGCCCGACGCCATCCCTGTGCGCGATCGACTACGCCAGCTGTTCACGCAGCTCGGCCAGCAGCGCGAACTCGCGGTGCTACTCATGGGCGACGCCGACTATGTCAGCGAGGCCGCGGACAAGCTCGAACGCTGGCAGCGCGCCGCTGAGCTCTTCCTCGAGGTAGGCGAGGCGGAAACGGCGATCGATCCGCTGCGTCGGGCGATGGAACTCGCGCCGGAGGACGACCGCACGCGGCTCTTGTTGGTCGATATCGACCTGTCGCTCGGTCGCGTGGATGAAGCCACCATCATCGTGGAGCAGGTCGTGAACGCCCAAAAGCGCCGGCGTTCGCCCGAAGTCGCGATGTTTCAGCAGCGCATGGGTCGCATCTGCGCGCTGCGCGGTGACGTAGCGTCGCAGCTCAAGTGGCTGAACACGGCGCTCGACACCGATCGTAAGAGCGGCGAAGTCGCGTCGGAACTGGTCGAAGTCTCGATGGCTATTGGCGACTACGACACGGCCATGAAAGCGCTGCGCACGCTCACGATGATGGAGGACCCGCGGCCGATCACTCGCGCGCTTGCGTTTCTGAAGCAGGCGCAGATTGCGCTTCTGCGCGGTGACATCCAACGCGCACAGCACTGGGCCCGCAAGGCCAAGTCGCTCGATGAAGGGCTGACAGAAGCCGACGACTTTCTTGCTCAGATCGCTGGTTAGATGAACGTAAAGGCCGAGTAGTAGTGCTGACTTTCGTTGACAAGTAGCTGAGATTTCAGGTGTTTTCTAGAAGTTTAGAAGCTGTACACGGGCGGCGCCGAACTGTGGTAATGTCGCGCGTTCGCCGCGCACACCTTACAGGCGACCCTGTTCAGCTGTGCGTAATCAGGGTACAGTCCCTAAGTGGGAACGAGGCTAAGGCTCCGCGGCCGTGTCTCGGCACCTGCGCGGGCGCGTTAGGAAAGGACCGACGGCGATGAAGGTTGTTTGCGAGAGTTGCCAGGCCAAGTACCAGGTGCCCGACGAACGGGTCGCGGGAAAGAAGCTCAAAATCCGCTGCAAGCGTTGTGGAGCTACGGTGCTGATTCGTGGCGACCTAGCGCAGGCTGCTAGTGAAACCGTTCCAGCCGTCGATTCTCCCTCCATTTCCATGGCGTTGACTCCGGCTGTCGAAGAGCCCCCCGCCGTCGAATGGCACGTCAGCCTCGATGGCGATTCGCGCGGTCCGTTCGAGACCGAAGAGCTCAAGATTTGGCTCGCGCAGCAACCGAGCGCCTGGGACGCCCACGTTTGGCGTGAGGGTTTCCCCGACTGGATTGAGGCACGGCTCTGCGCGGAGTTGGGCCCGGCGCCTGCCCAGTATTATTCGGGGCAAGAAGACGAAGCGCCGACTCAAACGTTCGAGAGCGCGGCCGTAGCGCCGTTGATGGCGGCGGCGGCTGGCTCACGCCGCTCGGGCGGGCGTTCGGGCGAGAGCGCGCGCGGGGCCGCCTCGTCGATTCGTTCGCGATCACCCTCGGGCATTGGCAACGGAGGCTCGGCGCGCGTGTCGGCGGCAGAAGCCCTGACGGGCGAGCGTCATGAAGACTCCGTGCTGTTTTCCGCTCAAAACTTGCAGCCGATGACGAGCAGTGCGGTCGCCTACGGCTCTGGCCCGAATCCGGGCTTCGCCGGTGGCGAAGGCTCCGGCCTGATCGACATTCGCGCGCTGGCCTCGCTGGCGCGTCAGTCGCAGGCGCGAGTCGCACCCCATGGCAGTGTCTCGGCTTCGCAGAGCGGCGGCTACGCGCTGCCCGACGACGGCCTCAGCTACGGCACTGAAGCCGACGACGAAGCCCGTCTCGCGCTGATGAATCAGAGCAGCGCGTTCGGCCGTGTCGACAGCTTGGCGCCCGTTTCGAACACGGCGCGCACCAGCAGCGTTGCCGTACCGCTGGCGATTTTAGGTGGCTGTGCGCTGGTTGCAGCCGCCGTGTTTGCCGCCATCCTGATCGCACGGCCCAATCGTTCGGCCGAGCCCGTGGCGGTTGCTGTTCCGGCGGCGCAGGAGCAGGACTCGATCGGTGCGACCGCGCAACCCGTTCAGGCGCCCGATGCGCCGGGTGCGCGGGGTGCTATGGCCGCCGAAGAGCCGCCGCCCGCAGCTGCAGCAGAGCCAGCGGCTGTCCCGGGCCCTGCCAGTGCGGAGACCAAGTCCGAGCCCAGCGGGGCCGTGATCGCGGCCGGCAAGGCGGCGCGGCGCCCACCGCGCGGTTCGCATACGGCCGCCGATGAAAAGAAGGCCGGCGGGGCTCCGGAAGAAAAGTCGAAGCCCAAGAAGGAGGAAAAGTCCGAACCAGCTTCGCTCGACGAGGTGATGTTGGCCGATCAAGCCAAGCCCAGCAAAGCTGCGCCCGAGCCTAAGCCCGAACCGGCCAAGAGTGAACCAGCCAAGGGCGGCACGGACATCGATACTTTGCTCGGGGCGAAGCCAGCCAAACAGCCCACCAAGAGCCGCTCGATCGACGACCTGCTCTCGGGCGCTGTCGATAAATCAGCTCCCAAAAATGCAGCTGCGCCGGCTGCGCCGGCTGCCACCGCCGATGCACCAGGTTCGGATTTGCCAGAAACACCTTCCCGAGACGAGACGCTGGCTGCCATGCGCGGTGTCGAGTCCGCGGTGCGCGCCTGTGCCGCGGGTGAGACGGTCCAG
>Ga0307511_10006939_pt1 | contig 11414 bp, 7 predicted proteins | sample 13_EM_MG_FD_200266 | JGI IMG/M metagenome (GOLD analysis project Ga0307511, IMG submission 200266) | Populus trichocarpa ectomycorrhiza microbial communities from riparian zone in the Pacific Northwest, United States - 13_EM | ecosystem: Host-associated > Plants > Roots > Unclassified | place...
AACTGCTGGTGCAGGTGCACCTGGTCATCGCCGGATCGCTTCTGTCCACCCCCGACCATCTGATTTTTCTATCCAAGTTTCGTATAATTTCAGTGACAGGATCTATCAAGAGATAATAAAGCATGTAACAAATATTCCTGCAACCACGACAGAATCTAAAATACATCCACCAGGCCTTTTCCTTCTTCTTTTTTGTAATTAATGTTGATTATTAGTGAAACTGTATTTATATGACAATCAATCATCTCAACCACGGGAAATTAAATTAAAAAAAAAAAAAAAACCTTACAATTACGGGATTTGGACCGAGGAAAAGTCAATGGTAACAAATCATTAACATGAGATAATAAAAAGAAAAATAACAGCGACATGATAATTTGGTTAGTGAAAAAAATAGCAAGATTTGGGGATATTCAACATGATGAAAGCCAAGCAGGGTATCAATGATCCTATGTTGACATGGGATCTGATACCAGGGTCGGAGTCCATACAAGTCAGTATCAATCCACATCCCAACAAGTAAACTAGCCATAATTTGGTGGCACAGTTCAAGTACAGGCTCTCTGTCCTACATAACAGGTAACACTACATTCTCAAAACCACATCGCCATTATTGGACTGTGATGCTGATAGGCTCCGACCTATCATTTACAATGTGGTGGCCTCTATTCCATAAATCATAGAAAAATTCACAATAATTTGGTATAGCCAATATCTAGACAAGAAAAGGAAGAACTTCATTCTTCAAGAAATATGCAGCAATTGCAAGTATAATGATGAATATAATGATCTGCATGCTTGATCCCCCTGCAGCTAAACAAGAAACAAAAGAAAGTTCCTTATGCTAAGAAATGAGAGAACTAGCATGTCAAGAAAAAGGGAAATGCCCAAAATGGTTTCCCAATCAATTTTATCTTTTTTTTAATCTCCATTAACAGTACATCCCCCTTCACATATCAAACTAATTCCCTCCAAAAGACCAATTATATGCCTAACCTTTCAAAAAAACCTTAGGAGTATTAACTGCCTCCTTGACCAGTAAAATTCCCTTTTTTTTTCTGTCCAACATTCTAGTTTTCTCTAAACTATCCCTTTTAGTAAAATACTCCAAGCCGTGTGTCAATTATTGGTGAATTACCACAAAATTGCAAGCATAAATAAATATAAAGAGCAAGTTTTGATACAATGGTACTAGCACGTAAAAGTCATCACTGAAAAGATCACCATATTGGCAGTGTGCATTTTACTTTCTGAGTTCACAGTCCACTAATACCAAATATTCAGCTTACCATATTATTTGGGTAAAGTCATATCGTGATTGCCCTAAATCAAAGTCCCATAGAGATTTTAGTCTGTGATTGAGTTATCAGGTCTATATCCAACCATTGCAGAGACATCAATGACAGGATGAAAAATCTGAATCGCAATGTACATACCACTTCTGTTGTCCTCAATTAGTGTCACCCTTGCACTTGAGTCCATAGAGGCAGAGACCAAAGCCCTGTATTTGAATAACACATGCTTAACACTCAGATGTCATCCCTAAATGAGAATGACCTGATTAAAATGTTGATTAAAGTGTATATGTAGACACAATGTTGTCATCTAACCTTGAATCATGAGAGAACGCCAATGCAGTTACTATGCCAAGATGTGCTTTCCTAACTAGTGTTTGAACACGCAAGTTGGTTGAATTTACAAGCAACACATCTCCTTGAGTCATACCCCTGTCAATCAATCACAAGAAATTAGAATATATCTTAACATCAGGATCTTGCTAAATGAGCTCAAGGACTTCAAATTAACAGTGGAGATTCTGTACATTGCAAGAAGCTTTCCATCAGGTGAGACATTGAAGGATGAAACTGGTTCACGGGCTACATGCTTTGAGCTCATTCTCTTCCATGAGCTTGTGTTCCAAGTCACAATACTTGAACCTTTGTCTATGTATCACAATATCTAGGATGATTAATAGAGAACAACAAAGGTCAAAGGGAGCATGGAAAACTTGGCTTTCCTGAATGAATAGTCACCTGTTATTGCAGCGATATAGAGAACCTGAGCCTGATCACTCCTTTGAGAAAATCTGCACGATGCAAAAATCTCATCCTGGAAGTAAAACACAGTAAATCCAATTAGCTCAACACTCATTTGATAGAAATAGAGTAATATACTACATGTGCCAGCCATGAATTGTGAGACCATAAGTAACTTAGAATAATTGAGTCATGGGATTACTCAAATCTACTTTCTAGTAAATTGATCAAGATGTTTTTTTTTTTTTGCTGAGACCCAAAATGAAATCAATAATAAGTACAATGACTATGTTAGTGCGAAGGTATTAACCACTTTGACGTGGAGGGTCAGAGCATTTGCTAGTTAGAAAAGAACTTAGTCAAGAACTAATTATCATTTACAGCTTACGTTTTCCTTTGGTAAAGAGGCTACAGCTGTGGATGAAGTTACATCCCAGACTCTACCAAGGTCACGCTGTCCCATTGAAACAAGAAATTTTCCATCAGGGCTGCAACACAATTAAGCTAATCAGCATAAACAGATTACAAATTCTTCATGGTAACATCTCCAGGAATAGAAATTTTTCCTAATATCATTGCCAACCTGAAACACAAGTCCTTTAAAGATGCATGGGCTTGAGTCTCATTAAGAATAATTTCCATGCCAGGCCACTTGAAAACCCTTAAATTGCCATCCTGTACTGCACCAAAATTAAAGCATCATATAGCATGTTATCTTTCAAAAAGGGATCCTGGCTCTCTTCCATATCATCATTATTAAAAATAAAGACCCAGTTGGGGAAATTTCGATACTTTGAGTGGTAGGTGAATGGCCAAATGGCAGGTTCTAAAATCTGATATTGGAAGATGGAGTGGTGGAACATAACTTAAATCCTCACAAACTATATCTACATACCAGTCATCTTTAGCTAATAAAATTACGAGTTAGAATGCAATAAAATAATTAGAAGCTGGAACGCAACCATCAGAAAACAGTGAAAGTTAATGGAAAGAAAAATTTGACCAAAAAGTTTACTTTTTATTGCACCTTTCAATTGATCATATAAACTTGTACAAAGTGAGAGTCCTTTAAAATGTGCTTTGTCCACAGCCCAGGACAGTAGCATCTCTTCTAAAAATTGGACACTTTCCTTATTCTTTAATTTTTTAAGAATTACATAAATTGTCTCCCACGCCTGCTTTCATCCTTCCCTCTCTTTTCCTGATGGAAATAATAATAAGAAAGACACCACAAAAACAAGGAGAAAAAAAAAATCATCAATGTCTTCTCGACCTAATCATGGAGGGAAGCCAAAAATCCTATTATTGATCCCCTAAGTGCCACAATCTCTATTTTAGATGGTTAGTGTTGATGCTGCATTCCTCTTTGGCCAACTTGGTTCATACAATCCCTACCAGGCCTTTTATCAGTTTTATATATGCTATCAAAGCTGACTAGCAGTTTTATCTTTTTGTAAAAAATCAAGGAAGAAGAGTTATTAGCTTCCCATGCTACCGGACTGGGCAGGAGATTTAAATAAGTTCAATTCTTTTAATCCTTTATATGATTGTAGGGCAACCACCTTGTATATGCAGGAAAAAAAGAAGACAAGAAAAGAAAACAAAGCAGTATCTTTTAAGCGTGTCTTCCTTGTGTTCAGAATGCCTTTTCCCTTTATGTCATGCAGCATTTACATTGAAATTAACGGAAGGAAATGCAAAGAACTCTCTACCTCGCCCCCTACAGCAAGTACAGAGCTGTCACTGTTAAAGGCCAATGCTAATTGCTGTCCAACATCTTCTAATTGTGTCAGTACTTTTTTGGATGGTTTAAGGCCCAATTTATGGTCTTCATTGTCCTTGACTTCATCCCAGTCAAAAAATCTGCAAAGAGAAAACATAGTAATAAATTGATTATCCTTTTGTTCGGTGCAAGTAAAGGTGGAAGTTTTCTAAAAAAATAAACAGGCACAATGTTTGTAATGTGTATTTAGTGAATCAGACCATAATATATATGCAAACAGCAGCTGTGGTGCATTTGGAACTAACAATTAATGGAGTTTTAAAAATGCTCCTGACTAGAAAAGGATCGCCTCATATGCCAGTATATCCAAAAATCATTCAAAGCAATTGGAGAGATTCTTCTCAGAAACTCATTTGTTTTGTCTCCTCCAACATAAAAGATAGCTAGCAGCATACTACTTTTTTGGTAAGTACAAAAACACTACTCTCTCTAAGCATTTAAACACAGGAATTTTACCTGGCCCTAACACAAGAGAAAATTATAGCTGCCACACTAGCAGCATTCCATGATGTTCCCATCATTGATTTCCAAACATGAGCTTACGAACATATCTTCATTTTTCTCATTTTATCCACTCAAACTCGAGGATTTTGGTCTATTGAGGTGAATTACTACAAAACATTACTGTCAGAGCAAGAAATTTCCTCCTTCCAAAATCAACATCAAATCCAGCAAACAAGAGAAATCACTTCAAACATTTTTGTAACTTTCCAAATACCGGTTAAATGCAAACCCATTGCTTTCTTAAAATACAAGCGCAACTTATCCCCAAACCAACCACTTTTAAAGGGTTCTTGTCTAAACCCATTTCTCTAGGTGAAACTTACAGTCCTTCCTTATATTCTCCATAATGAACTATTTATGACCTCAAATCTATGAGCAAAGAACAGGGAAAGGGAAGTTGTGGCATTAAGTAAACTGGGAAGCAACACACAATGATGTTAACTAGAAGCAGGGTTGATTTCAATCAGACATCGGGCATCACATCCACATAATAAGCATTCCAGATTACGCAGCACATAAAATCTGCACCTTGAGATTCATCTTTCAAAAGAATTTGTGTATCTATGTACATTTAGATTTTATCCAAGTTACAATTTGTAATATGTATAACACCAAAGTCTCCTAGCTCTCGTCATCATTCATGTGAATCCAACCTCTACATTATCAGTCTTCTAATTACATTGACTCTTCTTCGTTCCCTGATTACACCAACTCAACAGAGCTAGAGTAAAATTATGTTTGCCTGATTGCACATACTCATTTGCTCATTACTCAATATTCTCATTTGCTATTCCATCAGGAAATCATAGATAAAAGATATAGAGCAAAAGTGGCAGTGGTGGTGGTCAGTTGTGTAGAGAATGTACTATCTCCAACATGGAGGATACTGATGGTGCAAGCTAACAGCATAGAATTAGCGTAAAACTTTCAGAAAAACAGTGATCTAACTAGTAGATTGACATGAATCAAAGTAGGAAGCAATAAGCTCAAAATAGCTAACTCTAGTAACAACAATCAAGAAATGTACTAAATTGGCAACCTCAGAGAGATGTTGCTCTAGTTCATCATTGTTAAATATTTTTTTCGACAACAAAAGCAGTTATTAAAAAGAATTTGAGTACCGGCAACTACTGGGGAATGCACAAATGACTCCATCTCCACCGGGGTGAACCACCATTCTATAGGGTAATTGAGAACCAAGACCAAGCTTAGCTACCTGAAACGCAACATAGAAATACATACATCAAAACAATAAAAATTATAAAATCAATCAATTCAAAATCTAATTTCGGCTATCTCATAATTATACAGAAGAAATAAATATATCCCAGCTAATACTCCAAGATATAAGCAGACTGAGAATTTATATATTGAGAAATCAGAGAAATTTTAAACATGACAAACAGATGCAAAATCGATCAAAAGAATAGAGCGTACGGGCTGAGAAGCGAGGGAATTGGAGGAGAAATCAAAACAGGAGAGAAGGACGGCGTTGGGAATGCCGCTGCTGCCTTCACCGCCACCGCCGGCCAAAACGACGTAGTGTTCATGGGAAGAAGCAGAGGGCTTGGGGATCTCCTCCTCCTCCTCTTGCTGTTGTTCCTGTTGTTTAGAGGAATCAACGTGATCGTCACGGGGTTGTAGCTTGGATCTGAGCTCTTTGTAAGGAAGCCAAGCAGCAGAGTATAAAGGAACGCCGTATTTTTGCAGGCTTTGAGGATCTGCCTCTCTGCTCTTTCCCATTGGTTTCCTTCTGCTACTACGGTAGCTTTGTTGTTTTTTATAATATTTTTTTATTTTTTTAAATTTATTTTTACCATTAATATATCAAAACAATTTTAAAATATATAAAAAAATAAAAATCAAATCAAATTTTTATGGAAAACAATTTGATCCACGTTCCCAAACTGCGTCTCCTACTCTTTCACACTGCGTCGTTTGCATTTGGGGTGTTCAGTTCACAGTGATCGTGAATGAATCAGATGATCCAGCTCTAAGTTTTGATCCTGCCTCTATATATATATATATATACATATATAAGAAATTACTTGTCATGGTTTTTTTATTTTATATTTTTTAACACCGATTCTATTAGATATATTGTATAATGAATAATTTGTATCATAAAATATTTTTTTAATATTAAAAGCTTTGATTAAAAATAATATTAATTTGATTTTTTAATCAGATATTAATAAATAAATAAAAGCTCACATGAAAAATAATAAATCTCTAAAATCTATTAAAAAATCTAAGATTTAATGTACACGTGTATATATTTGAACACCTAATTCTATCATCATAGAATCGTACTCGTTCAAAAGATAAAAAACAAGATGTTCTTTTACAATAATCATCATCATCATCATCATCATCATCATCATCATCGGATCCTATAATATACCCAAACGAAAAAGACAGTCTCATAAAAGAAAAAGGAAAAAATACTCGCAAATCAACAAAACAATAGCCATCCAACATACGCCGAGAACCTTTTAAGAAGATTCATGATGATGTTAGTGCACAAATATTCAAACGGGTGCTCAAGACTTGGCATTCTGTCAGGGAAAAAAAAGACGAGAGAGAGAGAGAGATCGGGGGGCCTAAATTCAACCCTTAATGTTGGAATATAAGAAGACAATAAAATTTGATAGTAGAGGTCAGATGGCATTGGAATTGTCCTATTCCTATAGTGGAACCTTTTTTTATGAATTTTTTGGAACCAATTCTTCTGAAGAATTCAATTGAAAGCATTCATCGGCTGTGTTCGTGTTCCAAGTCATGCTATTGTGAAAGAGACGCGCATTTGAAAGCATGCTGGTTTTCCTATTTCTGGCAACCTCCTGCTTGATGATGCTAATTTACAGATTCATTTAGTTTAAGATGCGATTCAAATGTTTTCAAAATCTGAATTCTAGATATTGCCTGCAGGGTATAACTGTTTGAACTTTGATGAACTGCAATACTGTAAGAAACATTAGCATAGAAGATGCCTAAGAAATACTAAGTCATGCCATTACATTCAAGTTGCTGAAAATAAAAATGCTTTTCTTTTCTCTTTGCACTACTGATACAATTGATGATTTTCTTTGTCGAATAAGAAATCAATCGGGATAAAACTTGTCTGTATTCTTTCATTGTTACACATGGTTCGATGATCGGCCCTTCATTGTTGATGAGAGTGCAGCCACAGCTTCTCCAACTGTCAAATAAAGGGCGTCAGGGCTCATTACATCACGGACATCATCGGCCCTCTGCAGTTTTTCCAACACTTCCCCCCCAGGATTCACCAACACAAGCTGCGATGTCAAGGATAAACCAAAGTATTAGTTGCAAACAACTAAAACGCAAGACAGTTGAAAAGAGAAGGCAATTTAGAGCTGCTATGTGCTTGCCTCAGCTCCCGTATTTTCCAGTGCTTTCTTTAAATCCTTCAAGAGTGAGACTCCGCTTGTGTCGATGGAGCTGACAGCTGAAACAAGTACAGGGACTATTTGTAATCTGTTTAATTTACATGGTTGATAGTATGACTATACTACATTGCAATTAGGACTTGATGAGTTAAAGTAGTCAACCATAGCAGGAAATGGTTCAAATATCAATTCCACCAATATAAGCTCTTAAAGAAAACCCAGCTAGCCTAATTTCAGATGCGCAAGATATAATTATGCAATCTATAAAGCTTATAGTTGGAAACAGGAACAAGGAAGAACACAAGATTTTCTGTTTTTAGACTGTTTCAAGATAACAATGCTAATTTCTGCAAAATATTAGCGGTGAACTTACCTGACAGGTCTAGGATCAGAAAATGAATACTTGACTGTCTCTTTGTGTCTTCTTCAGTTTCATATTCATCTATCCATCTCAGAATCCTGTTACAAAGTTAAAGGAGAGTTACCCTCAAAAAAGAAAAAAGAAGGAAAAATTAAAGGAGAATTATTAGAGTCACGATGGGAAGTGCAAGTATGCTTTATGAGCTACGGAATGCACAGACAAACCTTTCTTTGAGGTAGGTTGTATTGGCAAAGTTGATTGGAGCTTCAATGCTTAAAATGAGGAAACCAGGGATCCTCATAGCTTCCTTGTAATGATGAAGATTACGGAATATATCTGTCCCAGGTATGTTTCCCAGAACCAGAGTCTTTGGCCTTGTGACTTGAAGAAGGATCTTGAATATTGATATCCCTACCTGTTCATCAACAGCATCATGGTTGTTTTGTATCATCAATAACATGAAAGCAGGAATCACTTCATAGTGTCTTTTCCCAAGATAATTGGAAAAAGGAAAAGCAACTTAAATCCTAATTAATAAGTAATTCCTGTTTACTTTTTCAAGCCTGGACAGGTTTAGTTCTGGTAACATTATCTAAAACTTGAAAACTCACCGCAATGGCAAGGCCGTCCTGGACAGAGACAAGAATAACACCAAAGAACGCACACAACATCACAACAAAATCAAATTTGTCGATCTTCCATATCTGGCAAGCAGCTGGGATGTCTATAAGGCCAATTACTGCTGTTACTATGATGGCACCCAATACAACATTTGGGGTGTATTGGAATAGAGGCATTAGGAAGAGGAGGGTCACCATAACTGTCACTGACATTATAATGTTGGAAACTGCTGTTTTGGCTCCTGCATTGTGATTGACAGCAGAACGAGAGAAAGCACCTGAAATTCAAAGTTCTGTTATAATACCATTGATGTGTCTTCTATTTTTAAGCACTTAATAGCATAACACAAAAGAAAGACAGGATAGTAGACTGTATATGTTAGCACCTGTTGTAACATAACAGGAAGTGGCGGAGCCAATCACATTCATCAACCCAATTGCCATCATTTCCTTGTTACCATCTACCTGGTAGTTCTTCAAAGCAGCAAAAGTCCTTCCAACTGCTATGCCTTCCTGTTTGAAATAAAGTTCAACATAAGCAAAAGCATACCAGCTTTTCTGTCTAACGGATGCCAAACGTCCAAGGCAAGGTCAGATTGTATGATTTCTGGTTATGATACTAAGTGTTGGCAATCTGCTGCCTTAATATTTTCATTCATCAATGTTGCAAAACTCGACTCTAATCACGGCAAATGATACCAAAGTCAATGAAAATCTATTGCGCCTGTCATCCCTATAGCAAGTCTGTTAACTATTCCTTCGCATTAACAACACATTTCATAGTCAATGAAAATCTATTGCGCCTGTCATCCCTATAGCAAGTCTGTTAACTATTCCTTCGCATTAACAACACATTTCATAAGTGTATCCAAACAGAAACTAAAGAAGTTTCGGTTCCTATGAAATTTCTGAAAAAGCTGTATTTCAAAAGTGCTAAGCCACTTCTAGCACAGTGTAAAACACCAGTAATCATAGAACTTGAAACTTCAGCCCATCAGCCAACCTGACCATAAAGCTTAGTTTAAACACAGTCCGTTCAGGATTTTGAATTGGTTGATCCATGTATTGTTAATCCCATTAAACTAGCTATAGCTTCTAGATAATCTAGCTATTAGTCCAGCAGATATGAAATATAATTGCAAGGCAGATCAGCTCTATCCATGGTTGCTCGTTTAAGTTTGAAAAATCCAGAGTCCAGCTTAGCCGCGCAAACACTATAGATGGTAGAAAATAATTGCAAGAAAGTAAAACAGAAACTTACAGTGAGGGAAATAATGCCAGTAACAAGGCCAGTTTTCACAACTAGTCCAAGGTAGCTTCCATGAAAATGCAACATGTTCCATGAGGGAGGGTTTAGCCCTTCTTGTAACTTTCCAATCTAATAAATAGCAAAAGGGCCTAATGATAAGCAACATGTATCCATGAAGGGGTGTTATGTTAATGTGGGACTTGAAAACTTACAACACTGATTCCATGACGTTGAGCCTTGAATGCAAAAACCAGGACAGTAGATAGTATCACCGACACAAGAGGGGCTCCAGCTGAAACCCAAAACAGCTTTGGTTTTTTCATGCTCTGCGGGGCACACATTCCAATGCAAACAGTCAAACACAGCTTCAAATGCCATTCGTGTGGTTTTAAGAATTTTTTTATATATAACTGGTTATGATTTTTTTTAAAAAAAGCAAGTTTAAAAAAAGCAAGATTTAGTTGAATTTAGATACATGTTTGGTAAAAATTATGATATATATAATAAAAAACTTGTATAAAATATTTGATAGTTGTGTGATTGCGGTTGCTTTTTAAAATATTTTTTATTTGAAAATGCATTAAAATAATGTATTTTTATTTTTAAAAAATTGTTTTTGATATCAGCGCATCAAAATAATTTAAAAATATCAAAAAAAAATTAATTTGAAATAAAAAAAATTTAAATTTTTTAAAAGCGCTTTTAAAACTAAAAAAAACAATATTTTACGAAACTCAATTAAAAAACATGTAAAAATTACTTCATATCAATTTTTTAATAATTTCATAATATAAAACATAATTTTTACAGTTATCAAATATTTTAATGTGTTTTTTATATCACAAATACAGAAACAGGTGAAAAACAAACGCATCATGCATCATTAAACGCAGCCTTAATCGAGGATAATATCTTTCTTTCATTGAGGGTACTAATTAAATGCATCGGACTTCTATATCACTGTAGATAAAGAGAAGGCTCGTCATCCGTCCATCTATTTGCGAGACCATCCCATCCATACGATTAGAGGAAAATTATTCACAAACAAATAAATTATACTAATTTTTGTCCTTTGACAGTCTTTTCTTTAGTGTTGATGAAAATCTTATTTCTTTGATCATTTACTGGAAATTTTATTTAAGTTTTTCTTTTTTCTTTTTTGGAATCCATTTTATGATTTTAAGCTGTCAAGATGAAATCATCGCATTCAAAGGAGCTGGCTCTTGACTTGAAAACATCGGGTTTCTCCATAGATTTCCGCCTATTATCTAGTCCGTGGGATCCACTTGAGCCCATAACAGAAGTTGGGCTGGCTTATATACCAAAACATATCTGAACCAAGCCCATTTAGCACAAAAGGAGATTTATATATGAAAAAATATGCATTTTCTTTTCATTTTATTAACATTTCTTTTTCTTTTTTTCAAAAAATTAATTTCTTTTATAAG
>Ga0307511_10006940_pt1 | contig 11413 bp, 10 predicted proteins | sample 13_EM_MG_FD_200266 | JGI IMG/M metagenome (GOLD analysis project Ga0307511, IMG submission 200266) | Populus trichocarpa ectomycorrhiza microbial communities from riparian zone in the Pacific Northwest, United States - 13_EM | ecosystem: Host-associated > Plants > Roots > Unclassified | place...
TCATTAGCGCCATTGGTGTATGGGCCGGCCCAACCAGCAGTAGCGTCCCATTGACCAATGGGCCGGCCCATTGCTGACTGGGCCGTATTGCTGAATGGGTCAGAACATATGCATTCCATTTGTCGCTCCACCCTAAAAAACGCTTCAAACCTATCCAACCGCTCTTCATGTTGTAGGTCGGGTTGGATTGCTACATACATAAAAAAAGTGCCCGTAGGCGGGGTTTGATTGTGTACATGTATGCGACTGACGAGGGATTGTAAACATGCGTATTTGCTGGTAGTATATCGGACCCTTCCTGAGCACTTTTATCCCATTGGGCGCAGAACCAAAGCGATTCCGACTTCAGCTCCAGGAAATATCGTTGTAACTATGCTCTGTCGATTGATCAGAAATTTCTACAGCTGAATTAGCAAATATTGATCAACAGGCTTGCAGTTGGATGTACCTCGTATTCAGGCTCTTCCTTTTCGCCAACTTATCCTCCGCCTACGATATGACATGTTGTGACTGGTGATCTATTCCCAATCTGCTAGGCTTTTGCCTCGTGTACTTAGTGAATTTCCGGGGGAAGCCGTGATGGGATTGTCGACGTGGTTGCGATAGTTTCTTGTTTGGTTCTCCCGTACAGTGGGAGTCAGGAGTTAATATAGGAGATGAGGGGAAGAAGTGGGGGGCCCAATTGTTAGGGTAAATGATTAGTGTCTACGGTATTTGTTTTAAGAAGAGCCGGAGGTGATGAGGTGTGGTCGGAATGGGCCAAATTCTTCGATCGGTTACCGGTAATGTGAATGAAAAGGATATTGATAATACCATTAGGGTATCAGATTGGGAGGTTTTAGGTACAGGCGGCTTTAAGTCATTTTCGCCGTTACCCAAGTCAATTGGTGTGGATATACGAAGCTGCCATTGCAGAGATTGTCTCGTAGATGTAGCATGATATATATGCTCCTAGGATCTTTTCTCGCCATTGGAACAGCTAGGCATCCGGTCATTCCGATAGACACTTGCGCAGTAATTGATGCTTGATCAAGATATGCTTGGTTGCACCCATTAAACTGTCCCCTTCACCATCAAATACTTTATATGAGCTTGTCACTAGGGGGGGCTTTTAACGCGACTACGCTATTTCCCCGGTACATTAAGTAAATCAACCAATGCTTAGACACATGCCCCCCCAATGGGAGGGAGATTCAGAGAAACCGGAGAAATATTTGATATCGCTAATAGGAAAAGGGAAAACTTTAACTCTATACTCACCCCAGCCGCACTCGTCACAAGTAGTAGATCCCACACCAGTATATTCTTTGGACTTCCTCCCTCTCCAAATGCCCAATGAAACCTGTCCCCTATAAACCTGCCCTGATGCACCGCTCCCTCTTGCCCGCCTGTCCTCCGAATGAAAAGGGAAACCTATGAACAATCAGGGAAATGTCGACAAACCATCCGCAGTCTCAAAATTCCGTTGACAGTATAACAACGCAGCTAACCCGGAACCACCTGAAAAACCGCCAAACCACTTAACGTGGCGGCAACTCGCCACAATTTCACCAGCAGTTTGATGTTGATTCCATTTGTCTCGGGTTCAATCGGCACCTCCTGGGGAAAGTCGTTGTGGAAACTTAGGTAACCCCGAATGTAGTTGTGGCAAGACACAGCTCCGATAACGGCGAACAACGACATAAGAAACCTGTCAGTTAGCATGAGATCCGGAAAATTCCCGATGCCGCTATTGATACTAAAGGAGCTATAGGCAGTAGTGAAGCCTTTCCTAATAAAATAATAGCCCTACAGCGTGCACAACGGGAATCTGCGGGGTAGTTTCTAACTTCATCATGATCATGCTTGAAGGGACATCGCCCTACAAGGGAATTGATGGAGTATCGGTAAGGGGATCGGCGAAATAAATGCTATAGTTGAGTAGTAAACTCTTGCGGCTAACAGAATTGTCTCTGTCGGGCTCACCGGAGCCAGCCAACAATTTTTCCCTCGATCGTCCAACGAAAGACTTCAGCAAGCAAGTGGTGATCAACATTCCCCTCGCACTCCTGGGCTCTTGATCCACCGCATGGACGTACTTCCACATGGATACTTTTGGAGTCCAGGGTATAGATAACATGCCCTGCGATCTCCCCGCTCTGGCAATTTATTTGTCCCCACCAATCCCAGCCGGCAAACAGAGGAGTTGCTCCCCGGAAGCCCTAGAGCTTCCTTGTATCAGTCACACATTGTTTTAACCTACGACCTCTATCGTCATTCTCGAAATTGAGATATTCATGGCTTGTCAGCTATACTTGCGACTCCACTCACAGTTAAATTGCCATGCCGCAACCTGGAATGGATTGATGCTGGATATCAGGGATCGTGCTACATTAGAGTTAATTTTCCGAACCCAGAACATCGACATGAACAGCATGCTAGCGCAAGCGACAACAATATCAAATAAAGGATCATGACCACTGACCTTTGGGTTGGAAAGGGAACGTTGGTAAGGGAAGTTAAAATAGTGTCATGCGGCTCGTCGCCGTTCACTGTCCCATTTGCCGATTTGGCCTGTAACGCTGGAATAAAACCGAGTAATGCGGCTGCAAAGCGACCAAAACAAACGCGCAGATGAGGAATGGGAACAATATCCGCGTAGTTAGAGCAACGAGACTCCGACGAGTGCCTTGCTGGCATGGTGCGGAAATAGTAACGCGTCGGATGATTCACCCAATCTAAATATATCAGTTAGTCAGTATACCCACGAAAATTCACACACATGTATATGTGCGAAAGCATTAATATTGTTAGTTACTGGAATACTCGTACAACCAACAGCATACCATATCAAATCCAAACGCGCCTGACAACAGTAATGATAACGTTTTAAAAGCCCGCTTCCGCCCTTTTCAGGTTTTCAATCGTTGGGAAATGCCAGGGGCAGATACAAAGAAAGGCGCTACATAACTCTGGCGATGATGGAGTCTCGTAGGGTTGTGGAGTGGGTGGTGCAGGTTGCTCGGTTAGTTACGTAGGGGTCCAGAGGCGGCGTGCTGATCCTCTCGTTTACCCCGCTCGTCATGGTACGAATGCTGTGGGGCGCCTGCTGTAGTCTGTGATAGATAAAATACTCTTCGTGATAGGTATGTATTCAAACCATGAACGTTTGGTGGGTCAGGGTAATTTGGGTCGGTGTCGACGTTGACGTCCAGATAACCGCAGGAGCGGTCGTGCTAACCAGACTCAAGGATAACTACCAGTCTGGTTTAGTCTGGTTAAGTCTGGTTGGCGGATAACCCCTACGAATGTAGCCTAGTCATATGATTAGTATCCTAGTTAGCTAGTCTTATGCCAAGCGAAAAGAGTTCAAAACAAATCATGTGTGCTCAAGTACTGCAAGAACTTTAAGCATGTTAAACATCCCACGGCTTTATTGGTGGAAACCGCTAGTCTAGTACTGTACAGTATCCCTTCCCTTGCCATAGACTACTGCGTGTCTGCATGAGATACCGTAAGTCTAATATTATCCCTTGTACATCATTCACACTAGAGGCTTGGCCTGAGACAAAAAAAGAAAAAAAATATTAGTGCGTTATAACTTTCTCCTTAGCACTGTATATACCTGTACATACTTCACCTGCAGCAGTGTGGCATATGACCATTAAATATGTATGGTTCTTCTAATGTAGACTATTGCAACATAGTGTACATTGGTACCTATCGGTACCTCCGCCGGTCCTAGATGGTACATAAGCTGATTTTCCATATAGGAGGGTTCCGATGTTTTGACAGTACTGAAAAGCCTTCAGCATCAGGTATGTAGTGTTACAGTGGCAATGAGCTAAAGCGAAGCCACCGTGTAAGTAACCTCCGATGCAATTATACGAAGACTCCAGATATTAGCAACTTGGCCTATCCCTAGGAAATAGTCTCGCCCTTACATGGGACATGTAACGCGATATCGCAATTGAGGTACCCAAAGATTTAGCTATCCAATTGCAGCTAAATATGGCAGTGGGAAAGACTGGATCACAAACCCTCATTATAGCTACGTCAAGTCGTTATTTTATAATACGTTATCACTGGGGCATGAGTATCACCTTTCAGGCAAGTACATCCCAAATGATAATCGGCGATCGAGTGCACCACCTTTTCTGCTCAGCTGAGACATACTAGCCGTCGTGGAGTCATGCAAGCAGTGTTCAGAGACCATTCTGCCTGAATGAGATCGATGAAAACAACTACGCTCTACAAAATATTTACCCTCATGTCCCTCCAAAATCAACATTACATCTTCGTGCAATATGACCTCCCCTATGAGAGTAAGCTGTACTGCGATTATGTGTATCCAGAAGTATCTACTGTTCCGGAGGGTAGGTTTGGCCCAGACACTTCCCCTATTTATACATACCTCCGCATTATCGGCCAAATTCACCCCCTCGCATAGTCCTGCTTCTACCGCTGCACTCTGAACAAGTATTTGTATCCATTCGGCTTCTTAGGGATGTTCTCCTGCATAAATTCAGTGAATAGATCACAACGGCAGGTATGGTCTGTCTGACTCGGAAAGACAAAAGTCCCGTGTGTGACGTTTAAACTCTAATATAATACCCCTTCAAAATGTCCTGAACCGGAAAAGCATAAATTGATGCCCTGGAAACTCGGCGAAGGGCTTGTGCACAAAGCAAAATAACGGATGGCATGACCCCCCTCAACTGCTCAATAGCTATAGGGTTACACAATATCTACCCTAGTCCCGGTGATATTCTTCAAACTGGGGTTTAATGTATCGTGCTCGAGGGTGTAGTTCAGTTGGCAGGAACTTTATTTTTTATATTTTGGCTAGATCTTCTGGCTTGATGGTCTGGGATTCTGCCCTGGCTCAATGTGGGGGCGGAAGGTAGTTTACGGACGTAGGTAGTAGTATTGACTGTAGGTGGTGACACAGGCGAGGAAAATGGGGTTGACCTTGGTACTATAGTCTGCAACGACTGTGGAGGTTGCAGGATTTTGGAATTTCATCACAGTGCGAATATGTCAGTTTGTCATAGCCTCATACCGGTTTACTAAGTAGCTGGATGGGGAGATCAGGCAGCGATTGCGGTCGATACATTGTTTGATTTTCTGTCAGAGATCTCGACGTGGTCGGTGTGTTGGAGTACTCAGGCAGCCGATCCCGTCGCCGGGGGGGAGGGGCTATCAGCAATCGGCTTCCGACTTTTGCAAATATAAAACATATGTATGAAGTTCGATTTACCACAATGGCATCATTTGCAATCAATCCCCGCATCCGCCATAAAGCGGCTTGAATGCAGGTAATGAATGACCAGAAAAAAAAAGACCGCAGCTGCTCAAAAATGGCACAAAATAATAGCAGCGCGGGGGGATTGGAGTATAGCAAAAGAATAGAATGCCCCATAGGCAACTATGTTCCATGGCATTTGATGTACAGCACTATATTTGTTCTTATAGATTATTCGGGATATGGGGTTCGAGATATATAGGAGGGGGTAGCATACTTTCTGCAGGTGCATCTTTGTTGGTGGCACCCTACTTGCTTGACTTGGGAATACAGAAGTGTCTTGCGGTGAGAACGGGCGGGGACTTTCTTACCAGCTTAACGAGGATAGCTAAAATGAAGCAAAAACCACATAAAAGCGAGCAAAGAAAGTAACAAGTAGATCGAGCACGGAAGGAGTTATGAAAAAAAAATAGCGACAGTGGTGAGCGAAATAACTGTTTTTTAAGAAAAGAAGGAAAAATGGGAACCAAAATTGTCTTCCCATTCTAAAGTCAACTGTTCCCCTATATAGTTTGGGCCAGGGGGTTAGGTTAGGTGAGCAGTAAACGATGGTAAGGTATCATAGGAAGAGGGCTGAATGCGAGACCTGAATTCATTGTCTCCCCCTCAGTATAGCTACCAAGTTTCCCTCTCCCGCTTGGTACGTAGATCATCTTTGGGGTCAACATTAAATTCAGGATATCCTTTTTGTCTACAATATCTTGCGATAATGGAAACGATTGGGTAGTTCTCGAAGAGCCCCTGTTTCCTCCACTTCCGCCTCCCCTTCCTCCAGTGCTTGTTGACCTCTCGTCCGCCTTTATTGGGATCCTCTGCCAGTTTTGCCTGCTCAGCATCTAGCTTGCTCCGCCTACAGTCTTGCTTTTCAGCCCCTCTCTGCCACCAGTCTTGCCTTCTCCGCCACCTGCACTACCTCCTCGCGCCTCTCTTCTTCCGCCAATCGCTCCTTCTCCGCATCCTTCCCCATCTCCTGACACCTTGGCACAGCCTCCCCGGGCCACTGAACATGCTTTTTCTCTCTTTCGGTTGGGGATCCGCGGCGCTATGGGTTGCCATTAACGTCCCCGCACTCTTAAGGCCCGCGAAGCAAATATCTAAACTCTTCAAACGTTTTCTGATTGACGTGGGATGCATTTAAGTACCTTCCTTGGATGGTGATGAATCTCATGATCTATTCGATACTTATCAGTGCACTCCTGGCCATATAATATTGATAATTTACTGATGGTTGTTAGGAGGAGATAATTGCAGTATTTCCTTGATTGGGTCTGCGACCTTTCTTCCACTTCGACTAATAAATACACTTGTAACCTCGCCCTCAATGAACCCCCCTTGTATGAACCTTTTGAATGCAGATATTCCATGCCCCTTCTTATCCTGTAAGACCCCGAACTTTTCCCCACGACCACTGTTTCTTGAGTACAAGCTATCGCCCTTGCTTATAGTCAATAGTACTAAATGGATACCTAATTCCTTTGCATGAATACACTTGAGGCACAGCGAAATATTGATTATATTTCATTCAAATATGGTAGGGCTTCCAATGCTGGCATAACTGCCCCTAGGGTTGCCATGTAAGTTGGTCGGAGTCTTGCTCCGATAGCATAGGTAGACGTAAGGATCTCGGTACATATATGGCTCTGTACTTGGACACGCAAGTTGTGCCTCTGGGTATGTTTGTGTTTGATTGCTCGACGACACTTTAAACCATCACATTTCCAGTAGTATCACCTTACACCCGGGGAACGGGTTAGGGATATATCCCTAGTGGTCCATGACGTGATTATTTTCAGGGGATAAAGCAATGGTTTTCACGGGTTATATCCACTAACCTGAGCATGGGTTATTCCCCGTGATTTTAGAGGGGCGGATATACCGTACAATATCGGGTTTTTGACCCTGAAGACAATCCCCGGACTCGTGTCCACCGGGCTTGTTACCTGTAACCAGCTACTGGCATTATAGTCTTGGAGAATGACATTCCAGATACTTCGACTGCTAGGCAAACCGCAATTACATTAGCCAATGCTGATCGCCAGGTGGCTACAACTACTCGTGTTCCTGTTTCATGTATCTTGATCGATTTGTCTCTGCCGATGCTTTAAGAATAATCTGAAATGCACAATTTATTGCATGCGAAAGTGTCAACGGATCATGATTGTGTTAACGCCTCAGCTCTAACTGAACGAACACAAATTGGACTGTTAGAGCAGAATCCGATCGACTTGGAAATAGAATGAATCTATTGCAGTCACTGGATAGCCCCAGCTAGGTACCGAGTATACCGTTATCAATGCTTTTTGTTTTTGTAAATCAGTACTCGTAAGCCCTTATCAATTCAAGTGCGTTATCCACTAGATTGAGTACTCAATTAAATTGCCCGTGAGCGGCACAGTGGGTATGCCATTCCGGCCGCGGAAATATCCAAGTACGATTTCGCGCCCCCGGTTATGGCACTTTTATGCAAGTGCATCCAGTCACGTGACCTTTACTCCAAGCCGGAATTGCAGGTGATTACTATAGCCGCTTGCCCCCCCCCCCAGTAAGCCTTAATGGTAAGTAGTACGGCAACGGCAGATGGCTAGTCCGGCTACAGACGCACTCAGCAGCCTCTCCCGGGATTGAGCATCACCCCGATATGGCGCAAATGCGTTTTCTGCGTAGGTTAGCCGTCCATTAAATGTGGGAGAAGTGATATACAGTGAACTCGCGTTACATAGCCCGTCGCCGTCCACAACAAGGATATCTACACAGGCCTCAGAGGAACAACCACCGAGACCCCTTCCCCCTCGTTTTGAAGCTTATCCATCTTCCTCGCTCTCACACAAACTTGCCCTTAGTGGGCATTGATCCACGGCATCCAAGCAAGCACCCATATTCGGAATACCGGCATGTAGCCACTCAGAGCGGAGATAACTCCCACACCACTGCAACATGCCACAACGAAAGAAAAGACAACTCGGGAAAAATCGGACTGGGTGAACCCACCGCCCGAAACCACGACTCCAGTCACGGGACACCCAGACAGCGACACAAGCTCTTGCCTCGACCGCGACGCCATCACTGCCACAACACCGCCACCAAACAGGCAGATCATGATGCCAGAATCGACGCCATCATGGCCGAGTACAAGACACCAGCGGTGGGACCGCCGACCCCAGTTACAGGCCCAGACACCGACGGCGGCACCATCGCAACAACATGACCTCATACTCTAGGCTTTTACCACAATATCGAGCGGTTTGTAGTTGAGAATGAATGATCTGGACACAGATTACGCAGGTTGGGTCAGAACGGCATAGTGTTTGCGAGAATTGGCCAATCAACAGGGCGTCCGTCCGAGACTGGGCCGAAGTGAAAGCGGAGTCATTCGAGGAGAGAAGTTTGAGAGACTACAACAACCAGCTCGACCCGCCACCGCGCACAACAACTAACACCCTCCGGTACACACATACGCAGAGGCAACAACCCAGTACAAACCCCCCCAGTTGACAAGAGAATCTCGAACTACTTCCGGAACCACACCGACATCAAACAAGGGCAAGGGGAAGGAGACACCGTCCACCACCACCACAAGCACGAGGTATAATCCTGCACGCGGCCCCGACAAAGCACAATCCCCGTGAAATGCGCCCTTGGAGAGGACAACAAAGGAACCGGAGCCCAAATCCTGGGAATTCCCTGGTTGACGCAGGAACATAGAAGGGTCCGGAAGCTGGCGTCGTCACTGGTTATCCAAATAGAGTGAAGGATCGATCTCAACAAGGGGCTTCGCATGGGAAGGAAATTCTTCTGCACCACAGGGTACGACAGGGACAGATGGGAGTGATGAGAACACCCCCACAATCCACTCGCGCTGATATGTTTCCTCCCTCCAGTGTTTCCTCTACTTGTTTTTCCACCTGCGCCGACTTTAATTTCTACCGGTCGAGTGATTTTGTCTGTTTACCACTTGAGAGCTGTTATTTCTCCACCACTGGCGGGGGATGGATGTGATTAAGGTGTTATTCCACTATGAGCTGGGATGGTTTTTACCCGCACTGATTGGTCTCCACTCGAGCATGTTGTCTTTTTCCTACTTGAGCGCTCTTAGTTCTCCACTAGACTTCCGGGTGTTAAGAGTTTTGTTCACCACCGACCATAGGGTCCACTTCTTTCATTTCGCGAGCTCAGCCAGATTGACTTGCCTCTCCCTGAATTCAGTAGACTTCCGCTGGCTCATCATGGCCCCTCGCCGCGGCTCCATATGAGTATCTGAGTGTATAAAAATACAAATAAAAAGAGATATATACAAGATTAGGAAACGTCCGAGTGAGGCCTAAAAATCCCGTGGTTGCAGATTGATGTTGTCCCCTTCAAGCCATGCCTTGTACAGTCTCAATATCCCGCTTCTCTTGATATAGCACCGCCTCCAGCGGAGTTGCCCTATCTCTTAGGATCGACTAACCCATAGCCAGCTGCTGTTCACATGGAACCCTTCCCCATTGTTAGGGCAATCGATTAGAGTTCAGGGTAACTAATTACAGTTCAGGGTAACTGGAGTCCAACTGAATGCATGGACTTGAACGTTCTGTGAATTGAGCTAGGGATATTCAAGGCGTAAGGGCCGTAGCTTTTCAAGCGCAACCTTATAGGTAATACTACGTATATCATCAACTTCAGAATCCGACTCTTGAAGTGGAGCAGGCTGGTAGGTACATACAGTGCCTGGGGGCAAAGTTTCCGCGACCCCAAATTATTTTCTTTTTTTGTCTCAGCTCAACCTTCTAGTGCGAATGATGTCCAAGGCATAAGGCTGCATAAACCCCCAAAAATGAAGCTTTAGAGACCTACCAAGTTGCGGAGGAGGGCTCCCACATTAAGGTGATTATCTCGGAACCTTTTGAGGACTATTGAGGGTGACCTATAGGTGCGATGCAGAGGTATATGAAGGGCCCTTATTGCATATTCCGAGGATGGGCATCCATGTCTAATGCATGTCTGAGGGTCGCGGAAACTTTCCCCCAGGCACTGTATCTATCTAAAATCCGCTGCTCCTATCTACTATCCCACCGAATCCTCTACTACTTGATCAACAGAATCAATAACCCCAGGAAGCTTAATCCTAGCTCGCTGTAAAAAAGGGTGGGCAACACGGATACCATATACTCATATGTCTACAGTACGTGGATTATAATTTCTCTCAACAGAGCAGAGCAGAGCAGAGCTAGCCAAGTAGAATGGGATACTTTTTCACTTTGATTTCGAGAAGCGATTGCTGGGGATCAAATGTGCGCGGTGTTGTTGCGGGGTAAAATGTGTGACTCTGGTAATACGCGCGATATAAGAAACTATAAAGGCAATAATTGGGAAACTTTCCTATGACGAGGGTTTCTTATTTTCTCATACAAATTAATCTCGCCGGATTCTGGGGGGACAGGAGGGTCGTTGTGTATCTCGCAAGGTTTTCTTATATCGGGGGTTACTTATATAACCCGGGATTATGGTACATATATTATCTTTCCCGGAGCCAACGATAGCAGCGTCAATACCCCTCCATTTGTGACACCATCTCTGCGCGTCACTAGTACTAAAGGCCATATATAGAAATCCGGTAATCGTGCTTCATCTACCTGTCCGTCCACCCATTAGATGGTCGAGCTGCTCAGCAAAGGTTCGAGAATATTGCTACCGGAACCCTCCCTAGATTGCTTAACGGGGTATTTATATGGAGCTCGTGGGGGTATGTCGTTGTGAAGCTTTGGTAGCTCTGATTCCCCGGCCCCCCCACCTCCGGGTATGTATATTGCAGAGTTCCTGTACGTTCTAGAACCGCTTTTGCGATCTGATATCGCCGTTTTGCTTGGTTCAACTATGGAATCACCTCGAGTGGGTATCATTGGAAGGGGTTATTGGGCTGGTAGCTGACCGCCGGGATCCAGTTTCAAGGATTTTTCCGCAGAGATGTGGGAAAGATGCATTTTAGTCTAATAGCTGGAGAAACGCCCAGGTCGGGTATGGAATTCATGGCAGAAATCCGCGTATAAGTACCTGCGATTAAGGAACCACCGCCTTGCGCGTTACCCAGATCCTGTGATTACAGTAAAAAACAATAGGATTTTCTAGTGTAAAAAGAAATCATGCGACAAG
>Ga0307511_10006942_pt1 | contig 11411 bp, 8 predicted proteins | sample 13_EM_MG_FD_200266 | JGI IMG/M metagenome (GOLD analysis project Ga0307511, IMG submission 200266) | Populus trichocarpa ectomycorrhiza microbial communities from riparian zone in the Pacific Northwest, United States - 13_EM | ecosystem: Host-associated > Plants > Roots > Unclassified | place...
ACGTGGCTGCCAAGAACAAATTTGTGAGGCCTGTAAGCTAAAGCAGACAATATCTTGCTAGTGGGGTGGAGTGTTACAAAACCAGTCGAAAAGACCAAAACACCCTCACAAATAGCCTTTTTTTTTTAGTTGTAAGGTTAATTCCGTTATTTTACTATTTTAGAAAGAAAAAGACGAAGAAACCCCTTTATGCATATATATATATATATATATATTTTTTTTCTCTCTCTCTTCCAAGGGCATGACTCATTTTTCTTAAAAAGACAAAAGAGCCCCCCACCCAAAGATTATTTTTTTTTTGTTTTTGATGGCAAAATAGTTATTACACTAACAAAAAAAAAATATCCAGATCATTTTGTTCCTAATTAATTTTACAATGACGAATATATATTTAGGAAAAGATATTTTTATCCCAATTTCAGGCTTAATAATTTTTTTTTTGACAAGGATAAAATTTTATTTACACTGTTTCAATGTATAGTTTTTTGTGTGTCTATGGTTATAGTAAAAGACTAAGCTCATTTTTTTTATATAATATATATAACAATAAAATATAAAAGAATGAATAATATTTTTGTGAACAATAAAAATTGCACACGTTTTAGTTGCATGAATAATAATAATGTATAATGTATAATATATAGAAAACCGGATATTTCTTTGCCTTGTCTCCACACTAAAATTTTCATCTTTTCTTGAAAAAGTTCATTACTTTATTAGTTCAGGGTTTAAAGCTTCAAAAGGCCGTCAGGCTAGTTTAATTTTTCTTTCTCATAATTTCTGCTTTTGTGAAGGATTGGAGATCTGGGGTTCTGTTAAAATCACTCCCTCTCTCTCTCTCTCTCTCTCTCTCACACACACACACACACACACACACACACATATATTGTTTTCTGGTTTTAATCTAATAAAAATGGTATCCGTTATCATTAGAAAACACTTTGATTTTTGTGATTATCATCCATCTTTTCTGCACTTCGGATTGGCCATGGCTTGAAGGATGGCATAAAATGGTGGGACGCAAAGCCAGTTTTTATGATAGGCACTCCATAGATAATGAGAACTCTGTTCTCTTAGGATTATCTAGCTTATTATGCCAATGTACTGTCAGTAGCGGGAAAGTAAGATTCCAAGGCATTTCAACTGAAAGTATGTATAACACAAGCCATGCCAAGAAACACTGACTAATTTCTAAGTATACGGCCTTTGAAAATAGGCATACAGGTTAAAAAGTCTTGGGTATGGTTAGAAAACGAGAAGCAAGTAAAAAATTGATGTTACCTATCATGAAAGAGGTAAACTGCATTGCATGACAGAAGCTAATACTTGAACACCTAAAACTTTACAAAAGCTCTTCTAACACTCTACAAAAGCTCTTTGCAAGTGGACTTGTTGTGCCCAAGACCCTTGCATCTACTGCACTGGAGCTGACGTTTGACAACATCTTTTTGCCCATATTTCTTTGTGGTAGGCCGGCCTGGAGGACGCCGGGTCGGAGGAGGGGTTACAGTTACTACAACCTGAGAAGAGTCTTTCTCAACAGGCATGTCCACATTGGTTACAGGGTGAACAGACTCGGAATACGTCAATCGGTAACTTTCGGTTGTGAAATATCTTGAACAATAGTCATACGGACACCTGCCAATACAACCAATGACAGCAAGAGCATGGCAACAAGGAAAACCAGTAAGCTGCCACTCTTTGCAACTACAATCCCAGCGGTCGATATCAACCACTTCAACAGATTCACCACGAACCTCAAATGTACTACCAGCTGACAATAGCACCTGAAGGGAATGTACTTTCAAGGTTTCCTTCTCTAGCTTTTCCTCTGAGGATGGAGTTAATCTTGTCAGCCACTGGTTGGAATCTGCTCTCCTTGTATAAATCAACTCCATAATCTTACCCCGTATTACATCAACCATCTGTGTTATTGGTAACTCATGTGCATCTGAAACCCAACTGTAGAACATCTCTCCCAAGTTAGATGTCATGTAATTGTATCTTGCACCCTGAAAAAACGAGTTCGCCCAATTTTGCGGCTCACTCTGGAGAATCCAATTATATGCTTCTAGAGAAATACTTTTAATGCTCTCTATGCACCTCTGGAAGATTTCAGGCCTATATGCATAGGCGGCAGCATTTAAGTCTTCAATCATTAGTCGCTTAACCTCATGAGAAAACTGCCCCTTCAAGTCTTGAATAAGTTGCTCAGACAAATATCGTAGGCAATAGCTATGGTATGAACCCTTGAATATCTCAGCAATTGATTCCTTTAAGCCCTTCTGTTTGTCTGCTACGAATGTTATTGGACAAGAAGTTGACAGTGCAGTTTTCAATTGAAGTAAAAACCAGTGCCAATTATCATTACTTTCTGCATCTACTACCGCAAAAGCAACAGGAAACACGCTATCATTACCATCTGCAGCTGTTGCTGCTAACAATGTACCTTGATACTTTGAATTTAAAGGTAAGCTATCAAGAAAAAGAAGAGGCCTGCAACCTTGAACAAAACCATACAATGAGGCATGGAATGAGACAAATAGGCCCTCAAAACTTGAGTCATCCTTAGTGGTGAATGTTGCCAGACTACCTGGATTTGTTTCCATTAGCTTGTCACAGAAAAATGGTAACTGATTATATGCCTCTTTGTATGAACCCTGAAGCTGCTCCTTCGCAATTTCTTTCCCACGCCATGCCTGGAAGTAGTTTAGTTGGATTCCATATTCTTGTTTGATGTCATTGACAATATCCTTGGGCTTGTAATTTGGGAAAACTTTCAACTTTTCCTTAATAATACTAGCCACCCAGCTTCGAGTTGCCTGATGTCCTGTTGTCACCACCGACCCTTCACATGTATGAGCTGGATTCATCTTCTTTATGCAAATTAGTTGGGTGGTTGACAACCTTGATGCATGAATTCTCCAAGGACAACCTTCAGCTTTGCATTTAACAGTTACTCGATGGCTATCATTCTTCTTATATCTAAACGCAAACTGGTGTGCAATGGCATATTTACGCAATGACTCTCGAAATTCATGAACACTTCTGAATCTTTGACCCACTCCAGTAATAGTGTTCTGCCATTGCTGTGCACCCTTAGCATGTTTCTCATCATTGGAAGCAAGAAGAGGAAGAATGGGTGAAATCTCAAGTGGATCAATCTGCGGATCTTCAATATGAACATCAACATTATTGGTATCGTCTACAACATCAAGATCAAGAGGTGCAGAAAGTGAGTTATCGGGCTGGGTGATATCCTCCAGAACGGCAAGAGGTGCATCAATAGGAGGCTCTTCTTCAGACAGAGTTGTTCTGCTCGATCTACAAAATCAAGAATTGGTAAAGATACTCCAAAAGATCAACAAAATGACCAAAGTTTTTAGGTTAGACATCAAGGATACTACCTACTGGCAGGCAAATTTGAGACACCAGGCAGAAAATTATCTTCCAAAATCACATAAATATCTACAGTGAAAGAATCCCCATGGAATTTTATCATCCGGTTTAAGTCCTTGTCATTAGAGATAGTAATGAGAGTCTTCTTATTTCCAGGGAGAAAGTATTTGAGAGACATGGTATCGACATTGCAACTAAACATCTCAGCCACCTCCAACTTGAAATCATTGAATTTGATTTTGTCATCAATGTCTATAGCATGAGCATCACCGCCTGTATAAGACAAAGTACCATCCTTATCCGTCTCAAATTCACCACCCAACTGACAAATAGCTATTATTTTTATCTCCGCCATCACCTGACTAAACCCAACAAATAAGTAAGAAATTAAAACCCAAAATGTAATACATTATGAGAAAACATCACATTTACAGATAACCGGAAAAAGAAGCACCAAAGCAAGCTCTGCAATCTTTTAATACCTATGACAATGTAACGAATGGACACAGAGTGGATTTTCAAAAACTTAGTCATAAAAATCCATCTTTCAGCTATCTTACCAGCCAAATGGACGAAAGCTGTGTGTTTGTTTACTGCAACCTACCACATTGGTAGGGTGCAATGAAAGATTTCATATTCAGGCTTCCAACCACATGTTCAGGCTTCCAACCACATTTTAGTATTTTCAGATAAAATAGATTAAAGATTTCATGTTCAGGCTTCCAACCACATTTTAGTATTTTCAGATAAAATAGATTAAAGATTTCATGTTCAGGCTTCCAACCACATCAAGTTAACGCAAAACAACAAAATTTCACTCAATTCTGCCTAATGAAACTTTTTACTAAGCTGTTGTTGGCGGGAACTAACTACTAAATCAAACAACAATGGTAGGGTGCAATGAAAACAGTCTGGCAATCAACATCAGCTTTGAAATTTCAAAATCGCAATACCAAAAAGGGATAAAAATTCAATCTTTTTGGCCAGCCTCAACCAAATTAAAGGACGCAATTCCTAGAGCACTAATAAAAACCCGCTAACTTTCTACGTTCCAGTGAAACCCAGAAAACATTACACGGCAATTTCCACCAAGAACCCCAAATAAACAATAAAGCTCAAAACTTTATCCTCAAATATTACAAAATTGTCTAGAAAAACCAAATTTAACAAAACACAGTATAAACAAACCCTAAAGAATTGAAATAATAACATGAACAACATAGAGAGAAAATAAAAAGAAAGCCGGTACCTTTATTACAGATAAAAAAAGGGAAGAGAGAACCTGTGAAATTGGTTCAATTCCCCAAAAGAAAAAAGAAAACCCTTGTATAAACAGGACTTGGATTCAAACTGGCCTCTCAATCAGAACAGAACCATAGAGAGAGAGAGAGAGGGAACATGTGTGTCGGGTTTTTGTGTTTTGATAAAAAAAAAAAAAACAGACAGTACCAAGTACAGGGAACCTCAAGAGTTTTACGCTGTCAGCCAAGGAAGATTTGTTCAGGCTAAGAAACTTTACATGGTATCTAAACTTTATATATTAGTCATATTAGTCCCTATACTTTTTATGAAGTTAAAAAATCCTCTTACTTCCAATGGAGGGTTGTTTGAGCCTATTAATACAATTATATAAATAATTGTATGGAAATAGCAGTGTTATGTTATGAATAATGATGTCTTCTATCATATGTAGTTTTTAATTACAGCATATAAATAGATAATTACAGAAAAATAAGTAAATTTATATTATTCAATATATAAATTCTAGTACTTAGTTACTGAGAATTTTGTTATAAAAAACATCAGCATTCTAATTTTTGTAATATTACAGCGATGTATAAAAATAAATCCTCATGCTAAGATTTCCCTATATGATTAACTGGATGAAGAATTTTAAAGTGGCTTAAAATGCAGGGGTTGATTTGATCGAATGTGTAAACAAAAGGGACCCTAATTGATTTTTAGCCCCCCTTTTTTATTATTATTTTTTCTGGTTAAGAGGTGGAATTCGGTGCCTATAATGAAAGTACAGATTCAATGATTTGGGATGCAGTTTTGGGTGGTTGGTGGGTCCCTTTTCTATGATTGGATTCTTTTATCAAATTCAGGGTCCTTTTCCACTTCTTCGTTTGAACTCTATATATCCAAACTGCAAAGGCTTTTTTTCCCCTTCTTCTTCTCTTTAATTTGCAAAGAAGGATATTCTAAATAAAAATAGAAAGATTTGGAATATCTTCTGGGTTGGGATAACTTTTACTTTCTCCTCTCTTATAATAATATACTTGGATGTGAGTGTTATTAAATTATACTACGGCCCGAATTTACTAGCTGTTGTTAAAAAAATTTAGATGAGAGATGATTTGGTTAAATTTAAATAATTTGATTTTTTTAAAATAATATTTTTTTAATTTTTTTTAAATAAAAGATATTGTTTGTTTTTTTTTTATTACATTTGAAGACAAGAACTAAAAAGACAACATCTAAGAGAGGGGTATGATAATGTCAATGCAACACTATAAAATCTAGTTATTAAATCTTGTTCAAGAGTTGACCTGATCAAATGACTAGGTCTTAGATCATATAAGTTGACCCGGATCAATCTAAATTTTTTTTTTTTTGAGATTTAACATCCCATGTGTTTTGAAATAATGCATATTGATATAGGTTATAAAAAAAATATGAGACATTTCGAGTTTGTTTGTCAGTGTGGTTGCGGATGTTTTTCAAATAACTTTTCGTGCCGAAATGCATGCCAATGATGTTTTTTCATTTTTTAAAAATTATTTTTAACATCAGCACTTCAAAACGATCCAAAACATATTAATTTTTTTTAAAAAAAAATTTTGAATTTTTTGGGAACGTGGTTTGCACCGCATTCCCAAACGATTTCGAAGTATAGTATAATTATCTCATATCGAAAAGTTAAGAAACAATTTATATGGATGCAAGTTATAAAAAAAATATAATACTAAGTGTAAATTATTTTTATATTTTTTGGGTTTATTAAAAAAATAAAAAATATTTTAAAAAAATCAAATCTAACCCAAGTTATGCCGAGTCACACGAGTTTCGAGTTGACATGCGGTTCACCTGGTTTTGACTAGACCAATTGCATCTTCAAGTTTTTTTGGTTTGAAACCCAGCTAAGACCTTGGGTTACATGAGTCCCGGGTCAACCCGCCGGGCCAGATCGAGTTTCATAACTATGTTATGAAACACAAAAATAACATCATCCAAATCAAAGCTTCTTCAATTGGTTTGTAGAGGGGTGAAATGGGAGGTAGAATTTGTGATGTGTTTGGGAACATGGCTGAAACCGCGTTTTCTAAAAATTAAAATTTTTTTTGCTTAATTTTTTTTTTATGTTTTCAGATTTTTTAAGTGCTAATGTTAAAATGATTTTTAAAAAATAAAAAAATATTATTTTAATGTATTTCTGAGTAAAAAACACTTTGAACCGCAACTGCTACTGCATTTCCAAACAAACACACCCTTGAAGGACTCATAGGATGGAGGCGGCCACATATTATAGCTGTGCATAACAGGTATTTGCCACCATCATTTTCAAGCTCATCTCAGGTGGTTATGAAAGTTAATCCATAGTGTACTAGCTGTCAACACAAAAACCAGAAATCTAATAAATATATCAGATACAATCTCCACGGCATATTGGGTTACAATACAAGCACACAAACTGATAGTTAAGGTCAACTGTTAAATGTGATAAGCTCTAGCTTTTTTGAGCCCTACAAGAATTAAAATAGGTTAATGATAATATTTACAAGGATATCACTAGGGAGAAGAACAGACAAGTTCATCTCCTCTACAAATTCAAAAGAAAGAAAGTAGAGGAACAATCTTGGAGCTCTGATACTCATCATCAATCTCAAGTTTGTTCGTCAACTTTTGCGAGTCATGGTACCGAAACCATGGCCACTTGCTGTTATTTATTGGAACACTTCTACCATACCTCGTTGAACTACAAACAAACAGAAACTCCAGGTTAAAGCAGTTGTTCTGCAGATTTCATCAGCATTACAAAAATTTTTACACTAGGGTGGTGTATAATTCTATATACACCAACCATTAACAATCTATAGTCTGAATCCTACAACATATGTTAAATCTCATCAATAAAATGCAGGCTTCACTCACATGTACATGGACATATTCACTAATGGCCAGGCTGTTTTCAAGAAGACTAATGCATGAATCATCCTGCGTGTTGTAGCTAAAGGAATTCAGCTGCATGGAACTGGTGGAGGAGCAGCCTCTACCAGCAGATTAATTGCTTTGGAGCATGTTCATTCTTACAAATTGTGCTCTCTAATTTCATTTCAATCAATTTAGATACAACCATTTATTGCAATTACCCTCAAATATAGAAGAGAAAATCTTACACAGAATAATTCTTCTGTTCATTCAAAGATAGATGAAGGAATCGCAGGGAACAATCTATTTAAACACTGCCATGTATATGAGACATTCCAAGGATGGTCCTTGAATAGATACTGTTTTGCAGGTAAATCCCACACAAGAACCCCAGTAAATACCCTGAATCAAAGACCAGAACACTCTCTCCAGTAGAGTACTAGGAAAGTAAGACAAAAGCTAGGGAATTTGACATGCACCTGGAGGAGAGAAGTCCGAAACTGGAAAGGTATAGCTGCTCTAGGAAAGCAAACCTGTGATATCATTATGGTAGATGGATAGACAGTACTTGACTAATATGTAGACAAACAAGACAACAAATCATTGTGACGGATGTTCATTAATTGGTTAAGAAGATCAGATTCATTTCACAGATCTTTACTAATTGATTTGACTCAAGCTTGACGGGTGGTTTAAGTAAGTTGTATTCTTTATACTTCTCCTCATGCAAAATTTCTAGAAATGTCATCACTAGCCATTGTCACGGTTTAAATGCATAGAAACAATCTAAAAAGTTTCACTGCTGAATCTATCACCAGAAAATCTGAACAAGGCATTACTCCACAGCGTTATCATGAGTGGACAGCAACAGAACCAGCAGAGTATATTGGCGATGGCAAGCAAAAAATGATCCTCCCTGTAAAAACATTGTGCCATGACATATTCTAGGAATGTGATCGATTTAAGGGACATTCCATGATTAAGCTTACATTCATCATTAATGTCAGTACTTGCAATTGTAAATGCAATCAGGGCAGAGACAATGCAAGGAGGTCACTTTGATTTTAAGAAACAGCTGAAATGATTTTCACCAATATTTGAGGAAGAAACCACCTATATTCCATCGTACATAAACAATCTCCACAGCAGCTAAAATGTAACCACAGTGACTATTTTTTGATATTGGCTAACTACAGATTAACAGCAAATTGAATATATGTTGACAGCATGAAAATTGACAGCCATAAACTCGAATCATCGTCATTATGACAGAAGGAAGGCATGACACTCTATCAACCGATGTTCCTCTATGCATAATCCTCTTCATGTTCGCTATAGCGTAACCACAATTTAATTAAGGGTAAATAATCTAAGTCGTTAGTTTAACTTTAACATGACTGGAAGTTTCAGATGACAAACAAATAGCGAAGGATATAAATTTGGCACGTTCCTATTCGGTATCGTAATGATATAGTTTAAGGCACTGATTATTAGAACCAGTTCCAAAATTGAGGCTAATCACCTTGCTTTCCCAGATTCAAAAATAGATTTCTTTTTATTTTTTGAAAAAGCAACTGATAAATTATCTATCGACAGATTAGCAACTGAAAATTGCACCTAGATTGAGGCACATAAAATGCTAGCCATGATCATCAAGATAGCTTTTGCAAACCCTGTGTACAATTTAGAGACAGGGCATACCTCTTCAATCAGAGAGAGATGCACAAGTGAAGCCATCACTGATCAGTTGGTTAACTGCATCCCTAAACCTGTAATAATCCTCAACCTTGTTGTAAACTTGATGAGAAATCCGAGCATAGCCAGTAACTGAACCAACTTCTCCATCAAGCGGAGCTCTAAAATAAATAGGAACTTCAACCTGGAAATGCTCTCTCAAATGTGTCCTTAACTTCAAAGAATCCGACTCGCTCGAAATCCCCAAACAAGCAGGCAATCCAACCATAATCATACTCCCACACATCTCCGGTGGAGACCCAAGATTAGTCCCCCAAGCTTTCACCAACATCTCCCCCATCTCCACAACTTTTTCATGATTCCTCTCCTTAATTCCGTCAATCCCACCTTCAAACCTATTAATAAACTCCAAAACCGCTGGAACAACCAATTGAGCACTATAATCCCTAGTCCCAATCCAAGCACTCTCTACAGCCAATCCATTACCATACTCATGAGACACGACAGGGTGATGCAGATCACCCCCATTGCCCTCCTCTCCTCTCTTCCTGCAATACAAAAAGGCAATAGAAGGAGGGCAAAAAAACCACTTATGCAAATTACTAGTATAAAAATCAGCCCCAATATCTCTCACATCAACATCAACACACCCAATTCCATGAGCAGCATCAACAAAAACCTGATCAACACCTTCCTCTCTACAAATCTTAACTAATTCTTTAACAGGAATAACAACACTTGGCATTGAAGTAACATGATCAATCACAGCCAACCTAACTTTCTTCTTCCCATTTTCTTTACCTCTCTCTAAAGCCTTTCTAAATTCACTCACGATCTCTTCCTTTGATGTAATAGGGAAAGGTAACTGTACCTCAATAACTTCCCCTCCAGCACGCGTCACATAAGCCTGAACAGACTTTTTTACAGCACCATAAGCATAATGCAACATGACAGCAACATCTCCTTTGTTAAATCTCCCTTCAGTAAAACCCCATGCATAGTTCTGTAAAACAATGGCAACAGCAGTGGTGGCATTGTCCACAAGGGAGATTTCATCAACAGAACGAGCGTTTACCAAAGATTTGATGATGGAACGTGAATGAAGGATAGAAGATTTGAGGGTGTTGAAGTAGAAGTGATCAGGCTGGCGGAGGAACTGGAGCTGGAAGCTTTGCTGGGCAGAGATGACAGATTGAGGACAGCTCCCAAAGCTGCCGTTGTTAATCCGAGAGATGGTTTGGTCATGGTGGGAGAACTCTGATTGGATTTCAGAGTCAGAAATGAAAGAAAGTCTTGGTTTCTTGGTGGGGTTGGAGCAGCCATTGAAGGAGTCGTTTTTCTTGCAGTGCTTCGAGGAGGAGGAGGAGGAGGAGGAGGAGGAAACCATGGCATGGAGGAGGCCTAATGGAGAGGAAAGTAGAGATGATGTAAAGAGGAAGAGATGAGTGGAGAAAAATAATGTTTTGGTGACATATGGAAAACATAAACTCCACTAATCACTTACGTGCCACCAACCGGTCACCCCACCCCACGTCATTGCCTATTGGAGAATGGAACTAGATTCTCCTTTTGTTCTTGTAACCTTCGATCAAGTTAAACTCCTAGAGTTTACTCCCTACTCATTCATGGTCAATGTTGTGCAAGAAACAACGGGACAATCGTCTTGTTCAACGGTTTTTGATCAGAGCCGTTTGTTTACACGATGAAAACTACAGGATAGAACAAGTTTATTATAGAGATTGGAATATTATGATCATTAATTTGAAGAAGAAACTCTAATGTCAATGTGGTGACATCTTTGAGATGGGCTTCTACTAGCTGATGATGACAAGCTACTATCTCATTAATTAATTATAGAATTTATTTATAAAGTTGGAAACTTGACGATGATTTCCATCAATGAAACATGTGTCCTTTCCTTTTGTAATGATTCATTGTCGACCACAATGTTTTGTTCTCCTTTTTGTCGTTTCAATATTTATTTTTTTTCACATGTTTTTGTTCCTAACCTCCTTACATTAACATAAAGTTATTAAAACGAAGGTTGGAGTTATAAATGAGTTAACTAAAGTAAAGTTAACAATCATCAATCTAAAATAATATTATTTTAAATTTTTTAAAGATCTACATTATTTATAAAGAATAAAAAAATAAAATCAAGTTTT
>Ga0307511_10006943_pt1 | contig 11410 bp, 6 predicted proteins | sample 13_EM_MG_FD_200266 | JGI IMG/M metagenome (GOLD analysis project Ga0307511, IMG submission 200266) | Populus trichocarpa ectomycorrhiza microbial communities from riparian zone in the Pacific Northwest, United States - 13_EM | ecosystem: Host-associated > Plants > Roots > Unclassified | place...
CTACCCTCCTATAGAACTCCCTTCTCTTCACAAACCTCTCAAGATCCTCCATGATCACCCTCTTCCCTTCCATATCCATTGCTAACGTATCGAATGTAGCAGGATGATGAAGATTCACTGACTGCCAGACATCCCCTCTCCTTCCCGACATCCTGTCATGCCTCAGCGAGAAAAGCTTCAAACTCTTCTTCTCCTCTTTCGTTTCTTTTGATTTTTCAATCACGTGCTTTAAATAAACATCAATAACCACATCCTTATGCTTCTTGTGAAAACTCAACTCAAAGAACTTATCCTCAGATTTTGGCATAGAATTAAAATTATCTGGGCTTGGAATGTATTTTATTGGCACTTGTTTTGAGATGAACTTCCATTTCAGTGTAATCCCATTAAAGGTATCAACAATTTCTTGGTTTCTATCTAAAGAGAATGAGAACTTACTCTCTTTCTTGGTCAGTGAGATCTTGAGTTTCTTTGCATCCGGAGGAATTATGGGCTCAAGATAGAGCTCTGCGGCTTTGAAGAGATTGTTGTGGTTAAGGTTGTCATATTCTTCAATAACTAAAGTGAACTCCGAAGAAAATGAGTTGATCAAGGTTTTGAGTTTGTAGAAGATGTAGCTTTGGAACTCATAAGGAAGATGCTCCTTAACAAGGGAGCGGAAGAGCACAATTGTGGCAGCAGCTGAGGCTGCTGCAGAGATCATAGTCTTAGCGGAGGGGATTTGGGTGGCTGAACTGCTGGGAAACATGGTTTTAGGCCTCCAAAAGATTTGTGGGCTTGAAGGGCTCTTAGCGTTTCTAGTGTTGGAGGATTTTTGGTGTTTAGTTTGTTGCTTTCAGATCCTTTGGCAAATGCTATCGAAGAGACTCTCTATTTATTATAATGCAAAATCTGAGAGTAGGAATGGTGTTTGAGAAGAACAGTGGAAAGAGTGACACAAGTGAATGACGGTGTAATGACGGTGTTTTTGGTGGTAGACTCCCTCGTGCATGAACGATTTTAAAAATGTTTTTGAAAAAACTTGGAATTTTTTTTATTTTTTTTAAATTAATAATGTTTTAGTATTTTTAAATTATTTTAATATATTGATATTAAAAATAATTTTTAAAAAATAAAATAATTATTATTTTAATATATTTTTAAATAAAAAATATTTTAAAAAACAATTATAACCAAGTTTCAAAACATACTAGTCTTTATACATGATTGATCCTGTGTACCGAAGAACATTTGTCTGATAGCCATGAAAACCTTTTTGCTTTTCATTTTGTGATCAACATCTTGGATATTTATAAATGGTTTAATTTCCATATAGAATTAGGGATTAGGATTTTACTCATTATTCAATTATTGAAATAAATAAATCAATTATATAAATAAACATTCCAACAATTAAAAAAAAAACAAGTATAGAAATACTATACGAAAACAACTGCAACTTTCGTCGAATACTTTAGCCCTACCAAGAAGACTTTTTCTTGCTCTGCCCCCTGCTCTTGCCAACGACTTTGCGTACTGACTCAGGTCGTCGAGGACTTTGGTATTCTATGCTCACTATTGCACATTGTGAGTGAACAACACGCTCTAATTCTCACTTGTTGATGGGGGTCGATCAACAGGGATTTCAACAGATACAGAAGATTTAGCCTTGGTTTTCCATGGACAAGCTGCATGAAATTCAGCCTTGGTTTTCCATGGACAAGCTGCACGACTGAATGGTGTTTTTCATGTTCTGTTGTCGAGTGTGGAGTTAGGGTTTTGGTTCTTGATTCGTTGCTGGTACGAAGTTTCTTGCAAACTTGCTAGTGTCTCTTCTGACGGGGTCCCTTTCAAGCCCCATGGCTATTTAGTGAAGAAAGCGTAAAAGAAGCATTGGTCAATGCAAAGTGATCCACAGAAATTGCAGAGAAATAGAAATATAGAGACTGAAGCAAACTGACAAAGAAAATATAGTATTTTGATACAAAAGTCACTGGCAGATGACTATGAATAGTCTCAGTGAATTCACAACCAACGTGTGATTGAGATTCCTTGTTTTTGAAGTGTTTTTTATCTAAAAATTTATTAAAATAATATATTTTTATTTTTTAAAATTATTTTTAATATCCAAACAACAAAAAAATATAAAAAAATAAAAAAATAATTTTAAATAAAAAAATTAAAGTTTTAAAAAACATGATTTTAATCATATTTCCAAACTAACATCTCAGTAAAATAAGATATATACCATCATCAGTTGGCCCATGATGATTAAGGAATTGCTACTTTATTACTTTATTACTTTATTGACTAACAACATTATGAGAAAATTTTTAATTTTTGATTTAGACATTCTAAAATGACAGAATGTGTTTGATTTAAAGACAAGTCCTGGATTAAGATCCTGTTTTACTCGATTTAGATTTCTAGCATGATTCAGGTTCTGCTTTGAATCTACAAAATAAAATTCAAATATAATAAAATTAGAGACCTAATCTTCTCCTTCCCACTAAAAAAAACCTTCTCCATCATATATATATATATATATATATATATTTTTTTTTTCAAGAAAAATATATTCAATTAATTTCGAAAGCTGTTTTCATTTATTTATGTGGTTGAAAGACGGTTTAAGAAGAGCAATTTAGGCAATAAATGAGTCATTAGAAAACAATTAATTAGAGAGTAAAAAAAAAGGGGGGGGGTTGTCAGAAAAACTTCTTTTCTTTCTTAATTAATGAAACCTTCTTCTCGATGACTCCGAGACTCCTGGACTAAGGTATTCAACTGGGCTGCTTGAAAAATGAGAGAACCACGCATCATTGAAAAAGGGCTGCCAAAGAATTTATGGGCTGAGGCTGCAAACATAGCAGTTTTCGTATTGAACATATTGCCTACAAAAGCTCTCCAACAAAAAACTTCATTTGAAGCGTGGTAGGGTTATAAAACAAAGTTGCAGAATTTAAACACTTTTGGTTGCCTTTGTTTCTCTTATATTTCATAGGTTAAGAGAGACAAACTTGATAAAAAAACAAAATCTAAGATCTTTGTAGGTTACAATTCAATTTCAGAAGCCTACAAGATTTATCTTCCACAAGACAACAAAGTAATTGTTAGCATGAACATCCAATTCTTTGAGTCAGAAAGCTGGAGCTAGGAGAATGATAAGAAGCTTGAAATCCAAGAGGAGAATGCTGACATTGATAATGAACTTGTTACAAAAACTCGATCACTCTCTAACATTTATTAGAGTTGCAATGTTGCAATAATTGAGCTTGCAGGATATGAAAAAGCAGTTGCAGATCAACATTAGATGGCTGCAATGAAGGAAGAACTTATGATGATTGAAAAAAAATCAAACTTGGATGCTAGTGAACAGACCTGCATATAAAAAAACCATAGGAGTCAAATGGGTTTAAACAAACACAAGGCAAGACTTGTAGTCAAAGGATATGCTTAGATGTTTGGGTGAATTTCTCTGAGACTTTTGCTCCAGTCGCTAGACTTGATACCATAAGAATGTTACTTTCTTTTGCTGCTCAAAATTGTTGGATTATACACCAAATGGACATCAAATCTGCCTTCTTACATGAATATTTGGAGGTGAAAATTTTAGTGGAGTAGCCTAAAGGTTTTGTTGTTCAATGAGAATAGGAGAAAGTATATCTACTGAAAAAGGCTATATGATTTAAAGCAAACATCAAGGGCTTGGTACAACAAGATTGATGCACATTTGTTAAACTTAGGCTTTACAAAAAGTCTAAGTGAATTCACAATCTATAATCTATCTTAGGAAGGTCAATGATGAATTACTTGTAGTTTCTTTTTATATAGATGATTTACTTGTGACAGGAAGTAACATGAAGCTTATTGATATGTTTAAAAGGGAAATGAAAGATGTTTTTGAGATGACTGATATAGAAAAGATGTCATTCTCCCTCGATATGGAAGTTAAACAAAAGCATAATGAAATCTTCATATGTTAGCATAAATATGCCAAAGAGATTCTAAAGAAGTTTAACATGGAAGAGTGCAGACCAACAACAACACTAATGAATCAAAATGAGAAATTTTGCAAAGAAGATGGAGCTGCAAAGATTAATGAAAAGCTTTACAAAACCTTAATAGGTTGTTTGATGTATCTCACTCAACAAGACCATACTACCAGTGTACTTCCAAGATATATGCATTGTGCAAGTGAAATTTATTTTCAAGCAGCAAAAAGAATTGTTAGATACATTGATGGAACAATTGACTATGGTTTGAGGTTTTGTCAAGTTAAAAACTTCACACTCCATGGTTATTCTCACAATGATTGGGTCAGTTGTGTTGATGACATGAGTACTTTAGGTTATTGTTTTAGCTTCGATTCTGCTATTTTCTCATGGAATTCTAAAAAAACAAGATTTCATTGGTTAATCCATGGCAAAAGCAGAATATATAGTTGCTATTGCTGTCGAGAATCAAGCTCTCTAGATTAGAAAATTGATGACTAATATGCAAATGGAACAAAAGGAAAGCATTCAGATACTTGTAGACAATCAAGCTGCAATTTCAATTGCAAAAAATCCAGTGTTTCATGGCGAAACAAGATACTTCAAGTTGAAAGTGTAGTTGTATTTCCTAAGAGAAGTGCAAAGAGAAGGTGAAATTCAGCTATTTATTGCAACATAGAGAATCAAAATGCTGACATTTGACCGAGGCACTTCCTAAAGCTAAGTATGAATTTTTCAGACAAAGGCTTGGATTCTGGAGCTCCATAGCCAAAGAGGAGTATTGAATTAGTATCTCAGAAGCTGCTGATGTGAAAGGTGAAAAGAGTATAGTGTCAAATAAAACTCATTCTGAATTGAAGTTTTCGAAGTTTGTTAGGATTTGTCATAATCTTCTTTTCTGTTATGTAACAAACAACAGCAGATTTTGCTGCTGTTTATTTGCTTTTGTTGTTTCAAAAGAGTTGTTTAAATAAGATTTATGTTTGTCAATAAAATCAACGAAGTTTTCAGAATAGCTTTGTTATCTGTTAACATTTAAATTTTCTGTCAAAACCATCAAATCAACATCTAAAAATGACAGAGAATCTTCTGATGGGAAAGGTCCCAAGAAGCTGTTTCAGGGAAGCAGTAGTGCGTAATCAAAGCAAACAGAAATGAAATCGAAACCTAAAATAACTCCATGTTCCTAGGACGATAACAAGTCCTTACTAGCAAGCACATTAAATTACTGGATCTTTACCATTGCTCCCCTATTCCTACCCTCCTCTTTCACAATTTCACCATTTTCACCATCTGGTTCTTGTGCACCTTCCTCTTTTTTCACAACTTCACCAGTACTCTCGTCAATCTCTTTTTTCACTACTTCACCATTGTTCCCGTCAAGCTCTTGTGCAAGTTTTCCCTCTGCTGTTCCTGATTCTCCATTGCTATCTTTGTTTCCGTCCTCTCTCTTCAATCTTTCGCTCTTATCCTCAAGGAACTCAATAAGACCTGTTAAAGCACTCTCTGGCTCCTCGTATCTCAGCAGTTGCTCACCTACTTCTGCAGGAGTAACCCTTGCTTTCTCTATTAGCGCTTCGACGCAAGGGAAAAGTGGGTGCTCTGTAAACCCAAGGTAGTTGGAGGCCAGCAATTTGAATCCACATGGAGTGCAGTAGGACATGAGAATGTGCATATCCATACGACCAGGTCGCAACAAAGCAGGATCAAGTCTTTCTTTGTGATTGGTAGTGAAAATTATGATTCGTTCGTCCCCACAGCTTGACCATAATCCATCCACAAAGTTAAGCAATCCTGATAGGGTCACCTGATACTATACAAAATTATGTCTGTCAAGAATGAGAAACGCTGCAAGCTTCATTAAAATAGCAATAAAAGCTTTTGTGTTTTGATTATTGTCATCTATATATCAGATCCCCGTATGGGGACGACCTTAGTCATGCATGGAAATTGTTTACTTGAAGAGAATATCTGGTATATAACTCATTGCCTGGGACATTACTCCATATCACACAAACTTCTGTATCCAACCAGTCATAGTCTGGAAAGAAAGTGTGAACCAGTAATACCATGCCATTCTTGACTTGGAAGAAGGGCAAGGTCAACGATGTTTCATCAGTATACCAAGTAATCTCATCATAATATGGATTTTATCAAGTCCTCCTCAGGACTAAAATATAGTTTCTGAACGCAAAATAAAATCGAGAGGAATAATTACCTGGTTTACTTGGTTATATGCTGGATTATGTCGAGAAGGCATCATTGCTCTGGCTTGTGCAAGCCTATCCTGTAATTCAATGGAACAGTCGATGTCCTCCACCACAAGTACGGACTTATTCTCAGTTGAGATCAACAAATTTCTAAGCTCAGAATTGGTCCTAAGATCAGTCAATTCCAGATCATAAATATCAAACTTAAGATAGTTAGCTATTGCAGCAATCAAGCTCGACTTTCCAGTCCCTGGTGGACCAAACAGTAAGTACCCACGTTTCCATGCCTTGCCTACCCTCCTATAGAACTCCCTTCTCTTCACAAACCTCTCAAGATCCTCCATGATCACCCTCTTCCCTTCCATATCCATTGCTAACGTATCGAATGTAGCAGGATGATGAAGATTCACTGACTGCCACACATCCCCTCTCCTCCCCGACATCCTGTCAGGGGTTAGCGTGAAAAGCTTCAAACTCTTCTTCTCCTCTTTCGTTTCTTTTGATTTTTTAATCACGTGCTTTAAATAAACATCAATAACCATATCCCTATGCTTCTTGTGAAAACTCAACTCAAAGAACTTATCCTCATTTTTTGGTATAGAATTAAAATTATTAGGGCTTGGTATATATTTTGTTGGCCCATGTTTTGAGATGTACTTCCATTTCAGAGTAACCCCATTAAAGGTATCAACGATTTCTTGGTTTCTATCTAAAGAGAGTGAGAAATTACTCTCTTTCTTGATCAGTGAGATCTTGAGTTTCTTTGCATCCGGAGGAATTATGGACTCAAGATAGAGCTCTGCGGCTTTGAAGAGATTGTTTTGGTTAAGGTTGTCATATTCTTCAATAACTAAAGTGAACTCCAAAGAAAAAGAGTTGATCAAGGTTTTGAGCTTGTACAAGATGTATCTTTGGAACTCATAAGGAAGATACTCCTTAACAATGGAGCGGAAGAGCACAATTGTGGCAGCAGCTGAGGCTGCTGCAGAGATCATAGTCTTAGCGGAGGGCATTTGGGTGGCTGAACTGCTGGGAAACATGGTTTTTGGCCTCCAAAACATTTGTGGGCTTGAAGGGCTCTTAGCGTTTCTAGTGTTGGAGGATTTTTGGTGTTTAGTTTGTTGCTTTCAGATCCTCTGGCAAATGCTATCGAGGAGACTCTCTGTTTATTATAATGCAAAATCTGAGAGGAGGAATGGTGTTTGCGAAGTGCAGTGGAAAGAGTGACGAGTGAATGACGGTGTTTTTGGTGGTAGACTCCTTATGCATGATTGATGCTGTGTACCGAAGAACATTTGTTTGATAGCCATGAAAACTTTTATGCTTTTCATTTTGTGATCAACATCATAATTTGGATTTTTAGAAATGATTTAATAATCCATATAGAATTAGGGATTAGGATTTCACTCATGTTTCAATTATTGAAATAAATCAATCAATTATATAAATAAACATTCCAATAATTAAAAAAAAAAAACAAGTATAGAAATACTATACGAAAACAACTGCAACTTTCGTCGAATACTTTAGCCCCACCAAGAAGACTTTTTCTTGCTCTGCCCCCTACGCATGCCAATGACTTAGCGTACTGACTCAAGTCGTCAAGGAATTAGGTATTCTATGCTCACTATTGCACATTGTGAGTGAACAACACGCTCTAATTCTCACTTGTTGATGGGGAATGGACAAGCTGCACGACTGAATGGTGTTTTTCATGTTCTGTTGTTGAGTGTGGAGTTAGGGTTTTGGTTCTTGATTCATTGCTGGTACGAAGTTTCTTGCAAACTTGCTAGTGTCTCTTCTGATGGGGTCCCTTTCAAGCCCGATGGCTATTTACAGAGATTGGTCGATGCAAAGGGATCCACAGAAATTACAGAGAAATAGAATTATAGAGACTGAAGCAAACTGACAAAGAAAATATAGTATTTTGATACAAAAGTCATTGGCGGATGACTATGAATAGTCTCAGAATTCACAACAAACGTCAAGACACTCTTAAATTAAGAGGGTGGCTGAGAGTATCCGGCGGTTGTTTTTTAAAATTATTTTTGATATTTAAATTATAAAATAATATAAAAATATAAAAAAAAATTAAATTTTAAAAAAAATATTATTTCAACCCTAACTAATATGTAAGTAAAATAATATGATATATATATATATATATATCATGATCAAATGGCCCATGATCATTAAGGGATTATGCTGCTTTATTACTTTATTGACTAACAACATTATGAGAAATTTTTTAATTTTGATTTAGACATTCTAAAATGACAGAATGTGTTTGATTTAAAGACAAGTACTGGATTATGATCCTGTTTTACTCGATTTAGATTTCTAGCACGGTTCATGTTCTGCTTTGAATCTACAAAATAAAATTCAAATATAATAAACTTAGAGAACTAATCTTCTCCTTGCCACTAAAAAAACCCTTCTCCATCATATATTTTTTTCAAGAAAAATATATTCAATTAATTTCGAAAGCTGTTTTCATTTATTTATTTGGTTGAAAGACGGTTTAAGAAGAGCAATTTAAGCAATAAATGAGTCATTAGAAAACATTTAATTAGAGAATTAGGTGAGGTTTCAAGATATGATTTATATTATTTTCTAACATACCTCCTCAAGTGAAAGTCATTTAGCCTTGAAACTTGCACAGGTCCACATTAACTTGTGCTTGATTTTTATCAAATAAATGAGGATAGTGAGATTCGAACCCGTGACCACTTGATCATCAATGCTCTAATATCACTCATGAAATTATATTAATTGAAACAGATAGCTAATTGCAGAGAAATAGAAAGGATTCTTAACAGAGAAGTAGAGGTGAGCAAAAAAACTGAAAAACTGGAAAAAAAAATAACCAAAAAAACCGAACCGTGAAAAAAATCAGATTAAACCAATTAAAATTTGAAAAAACCGACCGGTTCGGTTCGGTTTCGGTTTTATGAGCCTAAAACAAAAAAAAACTGAACCGAACTGAACCCAAACAAAAAAATCCAGAAAAAAAACCGAGCCAAACCGAAAAACCGAGTCAAACTGAAAAAAACCGAGCCAAACCGGTTTGAACCGGTTTCGGTTTTTTTTAAAAAAATTCAGTTTGGTTATTTTTTTTTATAAAAACTAAACCGAAAATGATCACCCCTATATAGAAGAGTTAAAGCAGAGAAAATATAATACTTTCATAAATAAAAGAATACCTATTTAAAGGTTTATAACTCAAATGAAAATACTGAAAAATAGCAAAAACAATCAGAGTTTGTTGTCGCTACTATTACTTAACAGAAAAAAAATCTAGCTGCAAAATCTATTTTTTAAAACAGTAATACAAAAAACCAAGTCACTACAGCATTTATTCCAATCTTCAGATTCCGGCAAATTCTCATAAATTCTAACACAAAAAGGGGGCGGGGGAGCAAAAAAACTTCTTTTCTTTTCTTTCTTTATTAATGAAACCTTCTTCTCAGAAGATGAGTCCGAGACTCCTGGACTCAGGAATTCAACTGTGCTGCTTGAAAAATGAGAGAACCACGCATCATTGAAAAACACTCTATCCAGCTTTTTGAATATGGTATTGGCTAGTTTCTTATTAAACCAAGAGTGAAAGCGGCCAGTGAAGGAATGATCATCTAGTCCGCCATCATCAAGACACTGATCGAAAGCGTTCATAGCAGAGGAACTATGACCTGAACTTCCTGTTGGTTCTGTGGATTGTCTGATCATGCTGGAATCTCCAGCAACAAACCAAGGAGGGCCATTTAAAGTGGAGCTGATACTGACAATTTTTCTTTCAGCAAAGCTTCTCTAACAAAATCATTATATGAACCATATAAAAATGATGCATCTCATAAAGAGGAGCCATCTGGTAGAAGAATCTGGCAGTGTACATACTGATCATGCTTGGCAATTATTTGGATATTTACTGTATTCTTTCATAGGAACCACAGTCTACCCAACGGGTTCTCGTTGTGGTTGTAAACAAAATTCAATGAAGAGAAATTGCCATGTATCATAGAAAAATGCATATCCTTCTTCACCCGTGTTTCAGCTATATGAAAGGCATCAACCTTTAACTTTGAGACTAGCCTCCTGTTCTAGAGAGCAAAGGTATGAAACCCGACCCACATGGGTCATATACCATCAAGTTAACTGAGGTTTGCTAATTTTTTTTAACTAAAAAAATCTATAAAAAAAAAATCAACAAGTTAGTTGATCTCGGATCGCTAGTCAACCAAAATTTTAGATCAAGCCACTTGGTTTTTTTTTATATATATATATATTTTTTCAATCCAAACTAGTTTAGGTTCCAAGTCAATTGAAGAGGCTGTTCTGGGTTTTACAACAGTGTTAAAGAGCTGATCTATTTAGGAGTATGGTTATGATTGTTTTTCAAAGTGTTTTTCACTCATAAATGTATTAAAATAATATTTTTTTATTTTTTAAAAATATTTTTGATATTAACGCATCAAAATAATCTAAAAATAAAAAAATATATATTAATTTGAAGCAAAGAAAAAATAAATAAAATTTAATTTTTTTTCAAAAATATTTTTAAAACATAAAAACAAACAAGTACTTGAGATTAAGAAATTGACCAGTAGATGGTAAGGAGGGAAGACTTACTGCTCCTCTTGATGTAGAAGCATTGGTGCTAGGCTTCTTCTGCCTCCTGTTCTTTTTGGTGATTTGTTGCATCAATTCAGAGACCCCTCCTGTCGCTTGACTTGTTTTTTTCTGGGGAAGATTTTGTAGTATTTGCATCGTTGTTTTCAACAATTTTGTTTTTTTTTCTAATTCAAGTCTTTGTGCATCCAGAGGAATTATGGGTTCAAGAAATAGCTATGCTGCTTTGAACAGAACGTTGTAGTTAAGATGGTTATATTGTTGAATGACTAGAGTGAATTCTGAAGACAAAATTCATTAATGTTTTGAGTTTTTTTATTTGGCATTCTCGTTTAAATTATGTTCGAGTGTGTTTTAAAAATATTTTTTATTTAAAAAATATTAAATTGATGTTTTTTTATTGTTTTTCAATGATTTTAATGTATTGATGTTAAAAATAATAAAAAAAATTGAAAATTTCTAATGAGCTAAAAAGAATCTAAGAAGAGTGACCTCTAGTAATACCCATACTTAAAAAAAAAGATTTCTAAAGGGTTGAGAGGAACCTAAATAAGATGACCCCTAGTGATACCCATACTTGAAAAAATTTATAAAAGACAA
>Ga0307511_10006944_pt1 | contig 11408 bp, 8 predicted proteins | sample 13_EM_MG_FD_200266 | JGI IMG/M metagenome (GOLD analysis project Ga0307511, IMG submission 200266) | Populus trichocarpa ectomycorrhiza microbial communities from riparian zone in the Pacific Northwest, United States - 13_EM | ecosystem: Host-associated > Plants > Roots > Unclassified | place...
AACACATGAGGTATATCTCTATTGAAGCACACCTCAATCAACTATTTAATAGCTCAAAAGTTCCTCTAAATCAATGAGGCGCATTCAAGAACCCCAGGCACCTTATTAGGTAGGAAGCAAAGGATTCCCGCTTCATAGACTTCTATTTAAGGGAATGTAAATTTAGAGATAGTAGACCCATCAGATGAGGCACTAGCCGTGCTTAAAGCATCTAACATTATGCGTTTGACAAAAACTGAGTGACTTGATATTCCTTAGTAATTTTAGCCCATCAGCAAGTTCGGAGGATACCAGTCGGTACTAGATGAGCTTTATTCCGTTCACAATCTAATAACCAATCGCATTCATATAACCAGAGTAACGATAAAAGTTGAAATCAGGACTCGATACATCGATATTGATCATGATATCGATGGTCAAGATATACAGTTATATCACCGTGGGCAATTGGCGCCGCCCATATCATGTATTTCGAGCCAGGTGGGCATGTCTAATCCTCACAACTAGATAAACCCCAGATCCCTGACCGCAGCGTGCGCTGTATCTTTATATGTATGTGCTTTACTTGGCCCCTCGAGCATTAACTGAATCCTTTTAGGATTTGCAATTTGATAGGCATTCCCGCCAAGGTAAAGTATATTCAATAAGAGATTTGAGTACACTTATAATTAGGTATACCTCAGCATACATATATGGACTGCTTCATACATATATAACATAGGTTGTCATGGGCTGAAGTGACTACCCCTGCGGAACTTGGTACAACCGGCGACCATCAAAGTAATGCAAACTCAGAAAAGGCTATATTTAGAACCTCACAAAATATATTGGCTCAAAGTCAGGAAACTTACCTAGCTATATATGCCTATTTATATATAGAAACGTGTCGACGCCGAAACTGACTGAGTCGAAAGTTGTACGACGCAGTAGGCTCTCAAGACGAACCGGAGGTGAGGAGGCTGCTAGACAGCGATCATACAATAGATATCGACGCCGTGGGTGGCACGTATGGGACTGCACTGGGCATGGCTGTAAAGCGGAGGCAAGAGGCGATTGTGACCCTGTTGCTGGATCGAGGGGCAGGTGTCAACACCGTGGGTGGCACGTACGGGACTGCATTAGGCGTGGCTGCATACAGGGAGGATGAGGAGTTTATAACTATGCTGCTGGATCGCGGGGCAGATATCAACGCTGTGTATGACGCATACGGGACTACACTAGGCATAGCCGTATGCCAGGGGAATGAGAAAATTATAACCTTGCTGCTGGACCGAGGGGCTGATGTCAACATGGTGGGTGGCACGCATGGGACTGCACTGGGCATGGCTGTATACTGGAAGCGAAAGGAGGTTATAACTATGCTGCTAGGTCACGGGGCAGTTATCAACAGTGTGGGTGGTACGTATGGGACTGCACTGGGCGTGGCTGTACGCTGGGGGATTGAGGAGGCTGTAGGCCTGCTACTGGATCGAGGGGCGGATATCAACACTGTGGGTGGTAGATACGGGACTGCACTGGGTGTCGCTGCATACAAGGGGGATGTGAGTTTTGTGACCCTGCTGCTGAATCGAGGGGCAGATGTCAACACTGTGGGTGGCAGCTATGGGACTGCACTGGGCGTGGCTGTAAAGCGGACGCATGAGCAGATTGTAGCACTGCTGTTGAATCGCGGAGCAGATATCAACACTGTGGGTGGCACGTACGGCACTGCACTGGGAGTTGCTGTACGCTTCGGGGATGAGGAGACTGTGAACTTCCTGCTGGATCGAGGGGCAGATGTCAACACTGAGTCTTGTACACAATATGGGACTGCACTGGGTGTGGCTGCGTCCAGGGGTAATGAGGAGATGGTGAACCTGCTGCTGAATCGAGGGGCAGATGTCAACACTTTGTCTTGCACGGAATATGGGACTGCACTGGGGTTGGCTACATCCCAGGGGTTTGCCGGGGTTGTGACCTTGCTACTGGATCGAGGGGCAGACGTCAACACTGTGTGTGGCAAATACGGTACCCCACTTGGTATAGCTCTATACCAGGGCGATGAAGAAATGGTGACCCTGTTGCTGGACCGAGGGGCAGATTTCATCTACGTTGGTGGCAGCTATGACACTGCTCAAGGTGAGTATCCAACTGCCTTGGACGCAGCTCGGTCTGGGGGGATCGGCCCAGATCTGCTTGCGCTTGTGACAGATGTTGTAGAAAAGGAATTGGAAAGAGCCATGGGCAAAAACATGAGTATGGGCCACGGCCGCAATGACGAAGCGACAAACCGGCCTCCTTTTCCAATGCCGTACATGCAATCTTACACAGGGCTGTCGGTGTACCACCGCCACCTACAAGCTGAAGCCCCATTACCTGGTGGCTTGCACTCCGATACCGACTTCCATGCAGGGGATGCCATTACGCCCGAACAAGCCAATTTTCCGTGTGAAGAGCTTAATGAAGAATTGCTCAGTCGCTTGCTCATAGCCCTCGTCGGTATCGATATGAATAAGGCCGAGGATTCCAGAGCTGAAGGTGTGAAAGGGTGGATTCGAAATGACATTCGGTACTTTGTTTCACAGAAGTTTGACTTTGGTCTAGCATATGCCGCCGCTCGTGTTGGGTGGAAGTATTTCAATGAAAAGGTGGAAATCTCAGTACAGAGGGCCCGGTGGCTGAAGAAAGCAAAGGAGCTTGATGAAGCGCGGACGGAGGCAATTTATACACACAGCTCTGGCCAAGAACTCATCAGATCACCATACTCTATCATGCCACGACGCATCTGGGACCTAACGGGTAATCGTGTGGTGGAGTACCGGATGTTACATGCTGAAATGCAATCCATCGATGTCGTGAATAACAACCAGACTATGAACAATGATCCACATAGTCAGTCCCAACCAGTCTCCCCAGAATCTCCACTATACCCTACCTTCTGGGCCGTAACACACAGCTGGACTGGTGACATGGAAAGATTGGCTGAGACATCAATTAATCAGTACCAGTGGCCCATCCCACTTCCTAAGGGTGTCGATTTGGAGCGGGATGTCCGGGCAGAACTGCTCAACTTCGGGGCAGAGTATGTGTGGCTGGATGTCCTATGCCTTCGACAGCATTCTGATACCCAGAAACCAAGTGACCACAGCACTGGAGCCTTGGACTCAACGAAACAGAACGAGTGGAAAATAGATGTTCCTACCATTGGTAACATATACCGTGCTGCAGAGCGCGTTGTGCGTTATTTCAATGGCCTTGGGAAACCTTTCAGTGAGCACGGCTGGGATGACTCTAGGCACTGGCTCCGGCGAGCGTGGACCCTGCAGGAAATCAGCACAGAGAGTATGACGTTCAACGGAGGCTTAGGTATGTCACGGGACGACAAACGCATTATCCTAAACACGAAAGGAAAAGTAGGGGGCAAGACCACAACACTGCGAGCTGCCATTCGCCCTATTCTAAACCTTGCTGCCAGCTTAGGTGACCGAGGGGGCTGTAGCATGTACGACCTTACCAGAGAAATGTCCAGGCGTTGTGCATCACAGCCTACAGACAAAGTTGCCGGACTCTTCTATCTCCTGCACACAACCGAACTACCAACTTATGATGAGCTAATAAGTGATGAAGAGGCATGGAGGAAATGTTTCCATGTTCTTCCATTCCGGCGGAAGATCGAAATCCTCTGCGACTTTCCATATCGGGGTCCCGACCACTGGTATCCAAGCTGGAAGCAACTGATGGCATGGCCAGAGCGTGATGAAACCTACGAACATGCTGCTGCAGAGTCGCAACAGAGCGATGATAGTGCAACCCCAGAGTTGATTCCAGGCCCAGACGCCATTCATGTCGAAGGTACGGAGTCATTCTTCGTTGATAAAATTTGGGCAATTTCGCATGTTCTCCTTAGGGCCGACACAAGTAACCCTAACGAATACGAAGTCAGGATAGGAGGTAAGGTATTCGGCTTCTATTGTCCTTACCGATCCCAAGAGTCAATTGAGACGGAGAATCGACAGTTCACGCTCGCTATTCCAAGCCCAAAGCACTCCTATACCGGTAACTGGGTGGTATGTGAACAGCTTCCAGGAAGCAGAAAGCGCAAGTTTGGATCCACCGATGAGAAGGATGACGGTATTGACGTGGTTGAAGTCAAGAAGGTTGGTGTCCTCCGAACAGATTCCTGCAGCGAGTTGCTAGTTGGGAAAAGATACGGTAGTTCTATGCTGAGGATGATCAATTGCATGTTCGTCTGAAACAAGGTGGGAGGTTGTGGCGGGGGTGATGATGGATTATGGGGTTGATATATAAGTATATATGATGCTGCAATTGCGTTTGTCGGGAGGCTGTACGATCGGTCCCGTAACTTTTCTGCTTTACTGTATCTATTTGCGCCATATACCGTATCCTATAGGACTCATCGAGTAACGTTTGTAGAAACAAAAAAATGTGAAATGCCCTGGTCAGTGCCGGCCAGACAACTTGAGTAGTACTTGTATTTCACATTCCTTTTTACTTTTATTGGGTTCGCCTGTTCGTCCGGTACTTATGTTAGCTAGGTCTTCTATTGGTATAATTACTATACTTGTTCTATTAAGATGGCGTTGTACTCTCGAAATCCTATTTTCGGACCGTTCAAGTTGTGCTGCTAAACGTGATCAAAAAATATCCATCAGAATAATCCGGTATATATGTAGTATATCCCCTTGCCCCCTATTATTCGGACTGTGGTTTCGACAGATTCCCGTCTTTACTGAGAGCTAAACCTGTCGGGTTCAACTTGAAAGGAGTTTGATTGGGACGTGAGGGGTAGCAAAAGGTTGACTCCTGTTGAGGACATGTCCCCCCAAAGGAAATTCACCTGACTTCAAGCATCTCTTTGCCTAGTCTGGTTGGCACTCCCTTTTGAGGAGCGTTCAAAGCGTTTTAGAGACCCGCGGCCGCTTGACAAAAAATAGTGTCTCCTTGCCATTAATACTACAAAGGTCTAGGAAGAGCACCTGCATGATTGCCACGGCATCCCAGACCCCCAATTCACAGCAAACGTCAACACAGCCAGGTCAGGAACTAGCTGATTATATATGTACTGTACATATATGTTGTCATCCATAATTTCGGGAGTTGAGTTTATATCCTAGTTACATGAGCATCCATGTCGATGGCCACCAAAATTTGTGAGTAGCTCAGCTATGACTCCGGCTGGGCCCGGGGTCTGAGTCGTGTTAACGTCCACCCCGCTTAATTCAAGCTAAGTATTGGACAGGTCTCCCTCTTCTCTAAATTTTCTTTACACTCGGAGGTTCATCTCCCTCGAACATCCACTTCATGAACATTATACCAGCAAATCTAGAGCACAGGACAATTTGGCCTGGCCTTGAACAGTTCTGCTACCTATAGCATTGAACCGAGGCAACAAAACGTTAGTATGAATTAACATTATAATATTGTTTCATTATTGTTTATTTCTTATATTTCTTTCATTTTTTGCTTCACGGGCGTTGATGATTGGGGCTGTCTCGATAAGGAAGGGCTAACATATTTGGGAGAAAAACAGTAGACTTGAGTATTATATTGGCCTTATACCCAGTTAAAGTGCGTTGAAATCGAGCACACACAAGCCTTCCCATATCCGAGACCCATAATTGACCTTGGACTCTCTTGCCCTAAATTTTTTGCCAACACTCCTCCGGAACCACTTGGTGTGTGCACTATGAGCCCTCCTAAAAATACATTTCCACCAGGATTTCCTCCAAACTTCCCCGCAACAAATCACATCTGGCATCCTTCGACTTGTCTAGGGTGTGTGTTTTCCCCTACAATCTCTCACTCGCCGGGGCCGCAGAACCAACAAGATGAATACCTTCTTCTATTTATCCCCGGAAACCCAGGCATGATAGGCTACTATCATGCTTTCCTCAGCCACCTTAGTGCCCTTTTTCGTGAGAGGGCAAAGGGAGTATCAATCTTGGGCATATCACATGCAGGGTTTTACTGTCAAGATGGCGATGACGTCGGGAATCCAGCAGAGGGACGAGGGGTAATAGAGGAGAAGGCGGAGCTATGGGGCTATACAGACTGGAAGTCTCAACCCCAACCATGGACGCTCCAACAGCAATCCAAAATGAAGGCTGAGCTTTTGGGCTGGATTGGGGAGTGGTATCGGCGGCAGTCCGGGGGGCGGAAGTTGAAAGTGTTTCTTGCAGCGCACTCAATGGGAGCTTGGGTATCGATGGAGATGGTTAGATCACTACGGTCTATCGATAGGCTGGTAGATCGGATCGGAGAGGGGGAGTGGGGAATAAGAAGTACAGTGGATGTACTTGGGGGGACGTTGCTGTTTCCCTCGATAGTGGATATTGCAAAGAGTAAGAATGGAAGAGCGGTTACGGTATGTTGATATTGGAACTTCCCTTTGCCATGGGTGGAGGTGGAGGTAAAGTTTGATGTTGACTCTAGTTGGGTAGCCTCTGTTGTCCCTTCATCGTTCCGCTCCTCACCTCTGCCAACTTTTTGTCAGCTTTCTCTTCCATATGGTTCTCTCTGCTTCCCTGGGGCGATGGCTGGTGGGCAGATTTACGGGGTTTAGTGCCCTCTCCTCAACATCTGCCTCTTCCGATGGCTCGATATCGACGACAAATTATGCACTAGACAGCACTTTCACCTTCCTCACTCTTCCGGGAGCAGTCGAGCAATCACTGTCTATGGCTAGAGAGGAGATGCATATGATTAAAGGGGACACATGGGACGATGAAATCTGGGGCTCAGGAGGGGGGTTAGAGTGGGTAATATATTTTGGGCAAGGTGATGGCTGGGTATGCGATGAATCTCGAGATAGATTGATCAAGAGCCGGGGAAGACTGTATATTGCTGGCATGGAATCGGCTTCATCTGCATCTGAGGGTGTAGGAAGAGATGTAAATGGGAATGTTCTCAGGAGGAATAAAATGGAGGAAGTGGGGATAAATGTGGAAGTACAGAGTCCGGATAGTATTGCTAAAGGAGCGGATGTGGAGTGGAAACCACAAATGATAATTTGTGAGGAGGGGTTGCCACATGGGTTTTGCATCAGTGAGTGCTCTGAACTGGTTGTCCCTTCGTCCGATCCTGATACTGAGGGGATGAGTGTAGAGCATGGAGAAGTCATGGCGGAGAAGGTATCCGTCTGGATTGAGGACATCATTGAGAGGAGTGGAATGCGGCGAAGGGGGGAACGTGTATAGTCCTCAACGCAAAAGACAGCCTGGCTTGGTAGATATGTTTATCTCGAAGGCAAAAACTTACTTTGTTACCCAGGATTCGACTGATCTGGTTCGGAGAGTGAAGCAGTCAAGTGAGCTGCATTAGACAAGCAGACAGACATAGTATCACAGACGAATCACAGTCACAGCGACAGTGGGCTTGAATGACCCATGAGACCCAATTAATTTCGAGCAAGATATGTTTTTTTTCCCTACCCCAGTAACCCATGAATCGTAAACCCAGAAGCATTTCCGAAAAGCACATGAACCCGTATCCCAAAGACTCCTAAATCCCCAGAATAAAAGAAAACATGCTCGTAAAATAGACAACCGACACTCCGTCAATCCCATCCCAACCAAGTAGTTATACAACCTCGAGAACTTCCCGGGCACTCCGTTTACACCCAATCGACTCCATAGTGGATATCGTAGCGTTGAAGACTGTGATGATGGAAGGAGAAGGCTGATATGTGGCATGTGCAGATGAAGGATTTTGATAGTTTGACAGGCTCTCCACGAAGTCGAACGAAGGTAGGTGACATTATTGTGAAGACGTGGACAGATGAAGGTTTATGGTTCGGAGAACGCGAGACGTTTACTTGCTGTAAGATTGTTAGAATGAATGACATCAAGTTTGATAATTCAGGTGGGGGCTGAAACTAACCTGCGGGCCCGAGTCTTTCTCCTCTTTCGCTTAAGTCTCCTAACTCGCTTCTTTCTCCATTTGGCTCTCATCGTGAAGGATGTCTAGTCTCACAGTTAGTATTGAGCTGGGATTATAGTTGTTTGTCGGTGTTGAGCAATACATACGGTATCTTTGACGATGAATGGTGATGGTGATTGAAAGGAGGAGCAAGAGCAGGCGTGTATAACTACCCACACTGATGACGATTAAGATGTGTGCGCCGACAAGGCGGGGTCAGGGCATGCCCTTATCGGTGTCCAATCAACGTTATCGACTACGAGTGCCGAGCCTTCTGCGGAAAACCCTTGCCTGCAGATGACTATGCGGACGTGTGCCGAGACATGTGGACGTCATATCACAGCCAAGCTTCGCTACTTGGTAGCTTCAAGTATGGTTGGTATAACTTGAACCAGATTATAACTTGCGGTCACTGTGTTGCCTCTTTGGGAAGTAGCTCTACGCATATCCCTACGCGTACACCTATGGACTTGAAATTAAGTGGCAGAGTCTGCAATGGCGGCTCATTCCCTCGACGCTGTCTCGGCGACCATTGACAGTCTGAAATATCCCCTGATCTCGACATCATGTCTCCCATACACTTTCCCTCTGATACTCACTATGAAGAGCGCCGGGATACTCAAGCCCTATCGGAGTACGATATGGCAGAGCATACGGCCCCAATGCCCACTGAAGGGGATATGTTGGTCGGGTACCTAGAGGCGACGCTCTTTGATGGACGCAAAGAAAGTAAGCGCTCGATCGGGTCTGGCAGATTTATGCCGCTAATGACCTCATGAAGTTGTGAAAATTACCCAAAATGAGGAAATCTATATTGGCCGAGAACCCAGCTGGTACGCCGTACCAGTCCCCTGCATTCATGTGAGGTGTTGAGCTCACTCTTGGACAAAGTAAACTAGTCATTTCTCACCCATGTTGTTCCAATTGGCATTTCCGGATCTACTCGGTTCTCTTTGAGCGTCAAATCAAGCCCTTAGTCTACTGCCAGGACTTGTCATTAAACGGGACTCGGTATAACGGGAAGACCATTGGGAAGAAAAGCACAGTACTTCTGAGTGAAAACGACACTTTGGGTCATATTCCTTTTGAGCTCTCTGAAAACCGAGCTAACTGATGCTATAGAGGTTCGACGAGCGGCAACCTTTGTCTTCCATGCAGTAAATTCCAGCACGGAGCTTACATTCGACCTAGCCTACGTCGACTCGGATAGCTACGTATGGTAGTTCCTATGAATGATCAGGGATCTAGACCCCACTAACCTAACGGATTTAGCTATTCTCGGACACCTACACAGTCACTAAACGTCTGCTAGGAAAAGGTGGATTCGGTTATGTACTGATGGCGAGAGAAGACGCTACCCAAAATCAACTTGCGTGCAAAGTGGTGGACTTGAGCGGTAAAAAGGGCCAAGGCAGGCTGATGTTGATCAAGGAGGTGCGAATTTTAATGGAATTGAATCATGTAGGTTCATCTTGCACAGGAAAAAGGGAATTTTATTGACTTGTAATAGCCCAATATCATCAATCTTCATAAGGTCTACTCTACCGTTGATCGGATGTAAGTATTGCACTGTTTACTGTTTCCCATGCTGATGAAGGTAGATATATCTTTGAGGACCTGATCACAGGAGGAGATCTCTGGTCTCATATTGAGTATAAAGGCCAGTTGGACGAAATCGAGGCAATGCCCATCCTTTGGCAACTCGCAGAAGCTTTGGAGTATTTACATGAACATGGAATTGCACATAGGGATCTGAAGGTCCCTAAATAATCCTCATTCATACACAAGATACTAACGATACCATTATGCTAACCTCAAACTCGCTGCAGCCTGATAACATCCTTCTCACCTCTTCTCACCCCGGGGCAAGGATTATCTTGACCGATTTCGGCACAGCAAAACAAACCACATTGGGAAGTCGCATGTTGACATTTGTGGGGACCATAGAATACACCGCACCGTTTGGAGGCCCTCACATATCAATTTATGACAAATTTTTGGGAATATACTAATTTCAATTCGATGGTAGTGAAATCATCCTGCGGCAAACAAATCCCTCTACCTCAACAGGCTACTTCCACTCTGTCGATCTCTGGTCGTTCGGCGTATTACTCTATATGATGCTATGTGGTCAGCAACCGTTTGCACCCAACGGCACTGGCCCATCGGAAACCAAGAAGATCCACCAACGAGCAAAAAAATGCAATCTTAACAGCCTTGATATAGATCCCATGTGGAGGGACAAGTCCGAAGAAGCAAAAGATTTAATCAGAAAAACAGTTGTTGTGGATCCACTAAAAAGACTAGATACAAAGAGCATTAGAAAGCATCCTTGGTTTGATAGATATAAGAAGGAATTAGAAGCTTTGTATAACCGAGCATGTGCAGGGTGGAAGAAGAGGGATACTCCAGTCGAGTGGCTTGACGTTGTGGAAGGACAAAATGGCAGAGTGGTTCATAAAACTGTAGCGGGTGGTTCACAGACGAGTCCGCATTTTGCGAGGAATCCCCTGCAGAGTAAGGTACATCGACCGTCGAAACTACAGAAAATTGTGGAATCAGACGAGGTGGATGAGCCGAAGGTAGAAGAGACTATAAGGAAGTTTAGAATTGATAGTGGTCTAAAGTGTGTGGAGGACTCTTATGGTACTGGAGATAGGGATGTCGAGATGGCGGATTCGAGCGGGGGAGTAAAACATATCCCGCCTGTGGACAGTGATGAGGAGGATGAGTTGCATCATTTGGTTTCTGCTGAGCAGAAAGGTTGGAAGAGCGCAAAAGTATTTGCTGAGAATGTGGCAGAGATCCGGAAGAAGGGGGGGCATGGGTGTGGATAAGGCGAAGAGGCGTGTAGCTGGATATTGAATTTGTGCGGTGGTGTTCAACATACTCTTGTTACTTATTGTTTGAATGCAATATAGGATAGAGCTGGAGGAGAAGGGTAGTGATATTTAAGAAGGATATTTAGGGCTCTAGGCTATATGTGGTTTTATTTTCGCATATATCTTTGGGTTTGCTATGGAGGACTTTCTATACTGGTTATACACTTGTAAACTTGTTTAGATAGGTTGGGCGTTTGCTGGGGTTTATACAATGCACTAATGAAATAGCTCCTTTTGAGTTGATTCTTTCTGGTCATGTGTAGATTTCTCTCGTAGATAAGTAATAAGTATTTCATGTCCTGCCCTTGACTGCCGAGAACCACTCACTCACTCACTCACTCACCCAGCCCTTGGCCCCATGGGGGTATTTATCAGCATCTGCGAAGCGTTCAACCAAACCCATGACGGCCAGCCAGTCCAAAAGCCGCTATAAACACCCAAACCCAGTATCTACAGTAAGTAACTTGAGTACATGTATCCACCAGACGCCACCACACCCACACCATTACCACCACTACTAGGGTAGATTTGATTTTTGTACCAGTGTTGAAGAGGAAGAAGGGGGGGGGGGGGGGGGGTTTTTTTAAGGTTTTGCCAACGGAACGATGG
>Ga0307511_10006945_pt1 | contig 11408 bp, 9 predicted proteins | sample 13_EM_MG_FD_200266 | JGI IMG/M metagenome (GOLD analysis project Ga0307511, IMG submission 200266) | Populus trichocarpa ectomycorrhiza microbial communities from riparian zone in the Pacific Northwest, United States - 13_EM | ecosystem: Host-associated > Plants > Roots > Unclassified | place...
GGTCATCATTAGAAGTGTCTCCACGCTTCCAGTCACCGACCAATTTCTAATCGTATCGGAACAAAACGCTGATACTCTCACCATGATGGACACGCCTCACAGCCTGTAATATTCAGCTCATTAGCGGACAACCTCCCGGAAGCTCTGTGAAGCATGAATTTTCGTACCTCAGCAAAGACACCACCCACATCCAAAACCTCCAGCTTGTGGCAGAGCCTCTGGTGCTCATGCTGTGGTACGGTATTCGTGACGACAACCTTATCCAAAGCACTTGCATTGATTCGATCTATGGCATCTCCGGAAAAGAGACCGTGTGTGACGAGAGCATAAACCTTCGTAGCCTTCCCTTTGTTTTTGAGGAGCTTTGCAGCACGAGTGATGGTATTGGAAGTATCCGCCAAGTCATCAACCAAAATAGCGACTTTTCCTGCAATGTCTCCCACAAGCATCATGGTGGCATTCTGTCGATCTGTGATACGTGTCGGGCGGCGCTCCTATTGACGGTTAGAGAAAGTTAGCTTCACCGACCGCTTGTCAGAGCTGGCAGTTCCACCTTGTGAATCAATGCAAACTCCATTCCTAGAGCATCTGCAATAGCGGTGGCCCGCTTTGCTCCTCCCGCATCTGGGGAAACAATGACCGCATTCTGGTAATCGGGGATACTGTATTGGATGTACTTTTGCAAAAGAGGACGTCCGTAGAGATTGTCAACAGGAATATCGAAGAATCCTTGGTATTGTGGGTCGTGAAGGTCCATGGTGATAACATGGTCTGCACCAGCGCAAGTGAGTAAGTCCGCAATAAGAGTACCCGCCTGAGCAACCCATTGTTTGTAGCCAGCTTGTGCCTTGAATCCATGGCCAGGCAACCACTCGCCACCCCCAAGTGTCGAGCCGGGGCCTGGGGTCTTCGGTACTCCATTGACAGAATCTGAAGTATTTGTTCTCCTCATAGGAGTTGCCATGCCTCCATTGGGGGCCGATTCTTGTTGATTTCGTTGCTCCAGAGCAAGTCGAGTCAACCGGTTTTCCAATCCACCAGCTGACGGTCCACTTAAAGACATAGGATGGTCAACCAAACGAGGAGTAGCCGGTCTACTCTCGAAGGTGAAGCCTTCGGGCTTGTTGGCTGGTGCCTTTGACAATGGAGCACCAAGTTTGTTGTATGGAATATCTGGTTGTCTACTGTATGGGAAGAGAGGTAGTACAACGGTAACTCGCTTCGCCGAAGCTGTTTTGCATGCCGATATTGTAATGAAAAGCTCCATGAGATGATCGTTCACCCGACCACATCCAGACTGGAGAATGAAGACATCTTTTCCACGGACCGAATCTTGTATCTCTACCCGAGTTTCTCCAACCGCAAATTTAGACAGGATAATGCGTCCTGGTGGGATACCGAGGTTGACACAGATGCTATGGGCTAATTGCGGATGGGATGAGCCTCCCAAGACGACGATATTGCGGACCATTTTCTGCTGCTTCTCCTTAGCTGTTTCGTTCTCCCCAAGGGATTGGGAGGCCGGATCTTGGAGGGGCAGATCCATTTGATTTCCCTAGGCTGTTTACTTACATGGGATACCGACTGGAACGAAAAAATTCTTTAGCGTAATCGGCAATGTTAAGCTTTCCAAATCAGAGGAGCTTTGGAGTTGGACTTTAGCTTAAAACCACCAACAGGTGAGAAAGCTTGAGTCTGTAGTCCAATTTGCGTCTAAAGGTGGGATGGGGATAGGAGTATGGTGGGGAGTTGATGGCGGAGATCCGATGGACGAGCCTGTAGGTAAGTGGGGTTTCCTTGCTCATAGCTCACAGCCAAAAAAAATTTTTGGGAACCGCATTAAGGAAAAAGAAATATACCGGTAGTGGTTCCGTGTGGGGGAATATTGCACAATACCATCTGCACGTCAGAATATATGGAAGCTCATGTACCAGTATTTGCGATGCAGGTTCCGCGAAGTTAGTCTACGGCAGTATGCATCGCCATGTCTTGATTTTCATGCACTGTGAGTGGCCAGTGAGTACAACTTTGGGAGCGGGTCATTGTTAACCATTGCGAGCGCCTATTCACGTGACCACTCTGCAACATGACAGATATAACTTCTGTTTTAGACCCTGCTGCGGGAATACGGGAGGATTGGGTTCGTTAAACCGGAAATTTGTGCTAGTACAGCTCTTCGCTTCAGAGTTATATACAGCACATCAAAGACTACTACCAAAGCCCAAACCATTACACCAGACAAGCAAACACAAGAGAGGCAAAGGACTTTCGTGAGACAAAGTGTGAATGGTGAGGAAAGAAGTAGGTTCCATTTCTAATGAAGTTGTTTCACTCAGCCCAAAAAAGCCAGAAAAAAAAAAAAGAGGAAGAATCGCCGTTTTACCAAACACAAGGAAAAAGTGTCCCCACCACCCAGCCCATGCCAGGATCCCAGATTTCTCCTTTTGTGATCATACCATGATGTAGTTGTTCCGTGCCTACATAATGAGACTCGAAAGTGAAAATGCCCCCCACTCCGTAAATTGTGAATTATGCTCTTTTTTTGTTTCGTCTCGTAACATCCGTAACCATTTACCAGGTGGAGGTTGGCTCAGCAGTCGTCTCAGCGGCCCAGTCACCAGCAGCAGCAGCTGGGGCAGGCCCGGTCGACCAGTCAGTTGCATCATTGTCCCAGCTTCCACCAGGAGCGCCAGAAGCAGCTGGAGGAGCGAAAGTACCACCCTGAGGACCGGTAGCCTCCCAATCACCACCAGTAGGCTCGAAGGTCTGTGGAACAGCCTCCTCCGCACCTGGAACCTTGGCCTCCTCAGCGGCATCCTTGTTCTCTTCAGCCTCAGGGTCACGGTAGAAGTACAAGTCGGTCATGACATCCCACTCGGTCTCCCTGGTGGCGAGAGTTCCTCTCAATCGGAGCACCTCGCGAGCCAACATCCACCAGATGAGACCAATGGAGTGCCTTCCCTTGTTATTGGTTGGGATGGCAACATCGACGAACTCAGTTGGAGAGTCAGTATCGCAAAGAGCGATAACTGGAACATTGACGTAGGAAGCCTCTTTAATGGCCTGAGCGTCGGTGCGGGGGTCAGTGACGATGATGAGGCGGGGCTCCTTGAATGATCGGGTGATGTAGTTGGTGAAGGAACCAGGGGTGAAACGACCGGCAATGGCTTGAGCACCGGTGTGAGCAGCGAACTTGAGGACGGCACGCTGACCATATGGACGAGCGGAGATGGCGCAGACATCAGCGGGGTTGTCGATGGTAGCGATGATTCGGGCAGCAAGGGTAATCTTCTCCCTAAATTACAGACAGCCGTATTAGAACCTAACCCAGCCCATTGTAGATTGCACTCCCATACCAAGTCTTTCCGATGTTGATGAGCTTGATACCATCTGGCCTGTTCTTCCACAAGTATGGGTTCATGTGAACCTATTGAATCTTCCGAATCAGCACACGCCTAACTTCCAAAGCCCTTTCACTTCCAATTCCAAAGCCTCCACTCCTTCCATGTCTCCTTTCCCTCCCGAACATACCTGGATGTTCTTGGAGCCGATGTGGCATTGTGCAGCGATGAGCTGCTCAATGTCCTGCTGGGTAGCAGCCATACATGGGGGCAAGTTGGTGGGCGACATGTTGGGCAGAGATGTAGGGGTGTTGTGGGTGAATTTGGCGGGGTAGCTCTGCTTGCGTTATGGTATCACGTTCGGTCGTGTCGTCCAATCTCGTATGTATTTCGCTATATTGAACTAGTCATTGTGGTATTACACTTTTTGTGTGGACTGCTTCAGGTCTTTGCCCTACCACTTACATACACAACTTGGTGCCAAGAAGCATAATTGTGGCTCAAGTGTGGTGGTGCTGCTTAGTAACTATCTACCTACGTCCAAGGTCAAGTGATTGCTTAGCGTTGCTTGAAGCTACCTGGTGACGCTAGCGAACCGAGCTCAATAACGCGACGACGTATCCGACCAATTCACCGGCCTTTACACCGTGATAAACCAAACATGGAGGGTCTTTTCTTCAATGCAACTGACGGCTATGTCGAAGGTATTGTGCGGGGGTACAAGAATAACCTCCTGACAAACGCGAACTACTCGAACCTTACACAATGCGAGACCTTAGAAGGTTCGTAACTGATGGGGACCCTTTTGGTAGCTGTGGGCTACAAATCTAACTTCTCTTTGACAGATCTGAAGCTCCAGCTGTCACCATTCTATGGCGATTACCTTGCCAATGTACCATCACCCCTCTCAACCTCCATCATCGCAGCGAAAACTACCGAAAAGCTCATCAATGAATTCCGCTACATCCGTGCACAAAGTACCGGAGCCCTGGCCAAGTTCTTGAATTATATAACATATGCCTACATGATCGACAATGTGGCACTCCTCATCACTGGTACTCTGCATGAGCGAGATACCCGAGAGCTTTTGGATCGATGCCATCCCCTAGGATGGTTTGAGGCAATGCCTGTTCTCTGTGTAGCTACGAATGTTGAGGAGCTATACAACTCTGTGTTGGTTGAGACACCACTTGCCCTGTACTTCAAAGACAACCTCTCTTCGGCGGACTTGGATGATCTCAATATTGAGATTATCCGGAACACACTCTACAAGAGCTATTTGGAAGATTTCTACGAATTCTGCACCACTGACCCAGCTATGAAGGGTACCCCCACCGCGGAGATCATGTCCGATATATTAGCCTTCGAGGCGGATAGGAGGGCTATTAACATTACCCTCAATTCGTTTGGTACAGAGCTATCAAAGCAGGACAGGCGAAAACTATACCCCAGTTTCGGGAAATTATACCCTGAGGGAACATTGATGCTGTCAAAAGCAGATGATATAGAAGGTGTTAGAGCTGCGGTTGAGGGTGTGGCTGAATATAAGGCGTTCTTTGAACAGGGTGGATTTGGGTCTGGAGGTATGATGGGTGGTCAGCAGCCAAAAAGTTTGGAGGATCTCTTTTATCACAAGGAGATGGAGATCGCCAAAATGGCTTTCACTCAACAATTCACATATGCTATCGTCTTTGCTTGGGTAAAGTTGAGGGAACAGGTATTTTTCCCAGATCACATCGGGCCGCTTGATTATAGATTGCTTGCTAATTATAAATATCCGCCACCTTAGGAAGTCAGGAACATAACCTGGATCGCCGAATGCATAGCTCAGAACCAGAAGGAACGGATTGGCAATTACATTAGCGTATTCTAAGTATAGTTCTATATCACTTTTACTGTTCTGCCTTGATGTATTGCAGTTTGTACAGTATATTATCTCGATTGCCTATGAAGTTACTTTTCAGCCTATAATTGGCACAATACGTGTTAATGATTCACAAAATTGTGAATGGGCTGTCTCGTTTATGATAATTCAAGAAATGTTTATCATGTGAGCTGCGAGGTTGATCACGAGGTTGATGCTAAATGGGGCTGTGAGGGATTCTACGTGTCTTACGTTGGCTATATATAGGTGGTAAGTGATTGGATGAAAGAGATTGAATTTGGGTGTGCAGGTGCATACCGTAGAATGCATATGACAGGAAGGAGAAATTGACAGCGGCACAAGGGAGGTTGGCCTAACATTCCAGGCAACTTGACATGATCTCCGATGCGGCGGCATAATGTAAGTACTTACATATGTATGTACCTCTTGACACCGCTCTTGGCAGCGGAAAAATATCGCGGTCATTGGTGAGCATTTCTCCCAGTTGACCGTTATGATTTTCCCAACCAGACTGCCTAATAGTTTCCCCCAAGTTTATCTGAATGCAAGACTGTCATTCCTGTACTTAGACAGGTACTGTGCGCTGTTCGTGATTTGCACTTTGTCTTTTGCTGGCGGCTCGGGTGTTCGGAGATATCCATTTGCAAGCGAATTCTTTTCACCATATAACGGTAAGCCGGCATGAGTTTCCTAACTGAATCAAAAGCTGGCAGTGATTCTCATGACCTTCCCGTGCGTCTACTTATGCAAGGAAAGTGATAGCCTTGCATATTGTGGGCCATTACCCTCATTTACCCTAGAAAAGTAGCTTAGAGCTAAGAATAGCAGGGTGAAGCGAAAGCTAACGTCTATTTTGACAACGAGCCATTAGCTACCTACTAGCCACCGCTGCAACGTCGTCGTAAGAAGATGTTTTCAGGGATTAGAAGCATTGACTCCTATGCGGACTTCGTTCTGTAGAGCTCCCAGGAAATTTGGAGTGATGGACAGCTGGCGATGAGGCCGCACTGACCCTGGTGAGGTAGGAACCCATGCTGTCGATAGTGGAGTTATCGAGACGGTTGTCTGAACAACACGCCCCAGCAAGATCGAAAACCCTAACGCCCGTCAGGGTCAATTCAGCAAGGGCAAAAAACATGGGTGAAGTGAAGAAAAATCCAGGCTGAAGTTGCCCCGCAGTGATGTTTGATCAATTATGGTCCTCCAGCCCAAAAACACTTGCAACAAAACCAATTTGATGGCCAGGTGAAGCTACCTAGATGTTTGTTGTTAGGTCGAAATCTTTTAATTTTGTTTCCTTGTCACATCGCGTACCACGATACATAAATGGGCTGCAGGCATGGTTCAGGTCCCATGCACTTAGCATGCTTGCATTTCCGAACGGTGCTCTATGTACCACTTAAGTTACTTCTTCACCCTGATCCCGGTACGGTTAGATTACAGCGTTATTACCCATGGCGAGCGGCGAGCAGCGAACGACTTAGCAGTGGTGATAACTGGATTGAAGCGATGGGGGAGGCCGTTAGTTGGAGTAACTTAGCAGGCCCGCGCAAATGTCCATCAAGGGGTGCTGATCCCGAGCCAACCTAGGAGGTCCGACAGCATGTCCCCTGAGTGTCCCTAAGTAACACTCAAATTCAAAACATGCCCCTACAATTTGCAACATCCCAAAATTTACTTTGCTGCGAAATCCTACGATATTGCCATTTCCTTTCCATCTGTTTCCCAACCTCTCTAATTCACCAAAGGAGTCGCTACTATCTGTAGTTTCCTTCCGTTGAAGACTTCGACTGTTCTGTTTATTTTGCGCTGTGCTGTTTCCTGTCTGATATCAGCTCATTGGTGCTCAGCTTACGGTACCTGGAACCGCTCTCTTCCAATTATACGAAGCATCCTCTAATTGCCTCCCAATTAGATCCGACTTGCTGTATGCCCCTCCCATCCACCCCTCTCTCCCCTGCCACAGTCCTAGCCCTACCACTGGCCATTTTAATAAGTACTTTAAAATGTTCAATCCTGGCTAATGAGCCAATGGCAGTCAGTTGGGAGCAGTTTCCCCAATATCACTTCCAGCATATCTATCAACCACCTAATGTATCAGGAGCCTATTGCTTGACGAAATACATAAGATTGCTAGTTTTGATCGGCGCAACGCTTACTTTGCCCGAAGAACTCAGCAAAAGTAACTTGGCTGGACCAGCGCAACAAATATGTCTGTGGTTGTGACTTCTCCTAGTCACTCTCACGTTGATTCATCTGCGAAGATTTCGACGTCAGTTACAATAATACCCGATCCACCTGCTGCAGGAGACGTTTCAACTCCAGGGACAACGGCAACAGAGTCCGAGAGTATTACACAAGAGCAGGAGACAACAAACACGATGCCCCAACCGAAATCGATGCCACCAGTACACCCAATAGGAGAAGCACATATTACGACGACAGATAGCATGGTTACTGTCCGATTATCGGATGCCGAAGGTTTAAGAGGAATACCATCTCCAACACCGACCCTGAAACTGGTTACGGACGAGGATACAGAGGGCGAGCCTGAACAGGAACTATCAAGAAGTTCATCACCAGAGCCATCTTTTACAGACGGAGAGCAAACTGAATCACCTACGGCAGTTACGTCTTCAAGGAGATCTAGCGTGTCGTCAGTTGAGTCCGAGTCCGAGTCCGAGTCCCAGCGGAAAGGGGTAGATTGGGAGGGGCTAGAGCGTACAGAGGACGAGCACACATCCAACGACGACGAGTCAGAAGAAGTTTGTTACCTAAACCCTTCCCATTGTAAACAACTCCTGCATAATTTTACTGACACAATATTTCAGAAAACTGCTTTCCTACTTGCGAGGCTAGAAAGAGAAAATAGTCGATTGGAGAAGGATCCAAAAGCTGCACACATGGCGGCTGAAACCGAGCGACCCCCATCGATCCGAGAGCTTAAGAACATAGTGAAGAATGCGGACCCAGAGAAGCTACGATATTCTCAACTTCCAATGCCCCCAATTACAGATCTTGACTTCTACGCTGCCCTTGTGGCCGATTATCCAAAATGTGCAGCGAAATTGCCTTATCTCGTCAGTAAGAAAATTCGAGGAGGCGTCCCTCCACCTCTGAGGGGTGTCGTATGGGTATCCATGTCTGGAGCTCGCGATTCGAATTTGGAGGGCCTATATGATCAATTACTGGGTGAAACTTCACCATACGAGCATATGATCTTCAAGGACATTGGAAGGACAGGCCTGGAAATGTTCCGACAAGAGGGTGGTGAGGGTCAACGAATGCTGGGAAGAGTTCTAAGAGCTTTCAGTATTTACGACACGCAAATTGGATATTGTCAGGGGTTAGCACTCTATCCGATACATCAATTTAGGTTGCCTTAGCTAACATTTCGTGCTTCATAGTCTCGGCTTTTTGGTGGGGCCACTACTAATGCATATGGGAGAAAAAGAGGCGTTCTGCGTGCTTGTTAGGTTAGTTGGGATCCCCCCGCCATATGCCGGGCCCGCCGGAACGTCGCTGCATCTAACAAATGTGAATTAGATTAATGGAACATTACGACCTCCGGTCATGCTTCTTACCGAATATGTACGGTCTGCAGCTCCGGATGTATCAGTTCCAGCAATTACTGTCCATACATCTTCCGGAACTTGCGGCCCATCTCCATAATCTCGGAATTCAACCTACATACGCCGCGCAATGGTTCTTGTCATTTTTTGCGGTGACATGTCCCTTGCCGATGCTCCTTCGCATTTACGACGTTATTTTTGCGGAAGGGGCGCCAGAGACATTGATGCGTGTTGCTCTGTCGATTATGGCTAGGAATGAGAAGCGGTTGATGGGTTCATCTGAATTTGAGGATGTCATGCAAATGTTACTTGCCAGGGGATTGTGGGATACTTATGGATGCAATGCAAATGATTTGGTGGAGGATTTCGTTGGCTTGACTGGGGTTGTTACGCGGGAGACGCTATCGGATCTGGAGAAAAGGTTTTCAGATTTACATCCCGATACCAAGGAGGTTAAGGTTACCCTAGCGTCACCTACACCAAGTGCGGAGAAAGTTATCCAGCAGTCGGCTACCACTTTCTTGGGAAGATTGTGGGGTGGAGGGTCTACTCCACAGGCTAATGTTACATTGAGCCCGCCTGCGGCACGTCCGACCAGCACACCTCGACCAACTAGTATAATAAAAAGGACCCCGTCGAAACAGAGTCTGTCGACGGTAAGCTCTTATGACTCGATGTCAGAAACAGGGAGTGGGGCATTCAGTGCGGCTACAACTATGTCAAGGTGCTCATCTATATTAGCAACGGATGAGCAGAGGCATTCGACACGATCAGTCAGGAAGAATAAAGATGGCGATCTTCATGCGCAAATTGAAGACCTATTAATGGCGTTAAGTGCACTACAGCGAGAACACGCGCAGAAGGAGGACGAGATTCAGGCGCTGAAAGAAGCAAGAGAAAATGATCGGGAGTTAACCAAGAGACTAGTCGACCTACTAGGTAATGGTAATGAAGACAACATCGCAGACATAAACGACCTATGTGATCAAATCACTGAAAATCTTACTAAGGAAGAAGTTCCACCAATATCTCCAAGTAGGAATAGGGAGTTGACGGAGCAACTTGCGCAGTCTAGGAGTGAGTTGGCAGCTGCGGCTGCAGGGAAGAAAGAGATGGAGGTGAAGATCTCAGAGCAACAAGATGATATCAGTCGATTGAGAAAGCAGAATAATGAGATTAAGAGTCGATGGCAGGATGGGCAGAAGAGTCAGGCGAAGCTTGAAAGGCAGTTGAGCGATCTGAGAAATCGGAAGGGATCCATGCAATCTGACTTACCTGACTCACCTACCTCTGCAGACTGGGAGCCTCAGACCCAAGGCGGCTTGAGGGAGTTTAAGCTAGGCCGATCACCGTCTATGCAAGCATCCAAGTCGCAACCGCAGTATAATAAGCGCTCTAGTTCCCTGGGAATGCAGAATATTCTTAGCCAATGCCAGGATCAACACCCCAGTGAACAGTTACTTATGGAGCTGGTAGCTGCAAAGACGAACGAAGCTGTTGCGAAACAGGAGGCGGAGGAGATGAAAGCGAAATTGGAGGCTATGAAGAGGGCAATGGATGATATGAACTTGATGAATATGGCGAATGCGGCGGCGCAGAGTCCTGCACTAGACAAGGCGTTTGGAAGCTATATAGCTGCGAGCTCGCCATCATCGGTGGCGAGTACGCCGCAGCAGGAGGCAGGGGTATTTGGGAGGTGGGGGTGGGGTGCAAAGAGGGCCAGTTAGGTTAGTTGGTGAGATTAAGATGAGAAGCGGGGTCGCGGTGATTTAGGGGTTGAATGTGGTGAATGGCTACTTACTCTCTAGCAACTCAGGCACCTATGTGAAGTTGTTTTATATATGCAGGGCGTTTTGGGGGAGCTTATTTACTGGCTATGCCTGAGATTTATTTGAATTTGATTTGAAAAGTTGCGCTGCTGTAGTTGTGGTTATTGATGTTGGTTCTTTTTGCTATACCAAAGGATATCATACATATTTACCTTTCTCATTCGTTCCCTCGTTTACTGGATTTTTTCTGGGCTTTTTCGCTTTTCGTGTTAGTCAAAGTGTATAATTTGTGTGCGGCAGCCTGCGGGCATGTGAGGGAATTGGAAATAGGATTGAAATAGGATAGGACTGGCTGGGAACAATTACAGGGACAGACAATATATGGTACCAGAGGGGAATTGGAAGGATTTTAGGTCAACATTCGTTTATAATCTTGGGGGCTCTTGCTTTTTTTGCTTTTGCTTTGCCTTCGAGAATCTGGCATGTGCGGGTTTTGCTTTTTTTGTTATCTGATGTTTGCCGTTTGCTGTTTGCTGTGATTTGCCCCTCTGTTTGATGTTTGTGCTTTATTGTTTGTTTTCCCTAGTTTACTTCTTCACTATTCGTTGCCTTGGGGAACTAGAGAATCTCTGTCTATATGTAGACTCTTATTTTCTTGTCTTTTTTTTTTTTTTGGTTTGTAGTCTTTTGCATGAGTTTGAGCTTTCAACTTCTGCGTACATATAAATAATATGAAAAAGAGTACAAACAAATCAGAGAGCTCAGATCCCTTACTGGTTATCGTACTAGACTAGGAACACTCTTACCACCCCCCCCCTCCAGGAGGCAATGATATGAGACA
>Ga0307511_10006947_pt1 | contig 11407 bp, 9 predicted proteins | sample 13_EM_MG_FD_200266 | JGI IMG/M metagenome (GOLD analysis project Ga0307511, IMG submission 200266) | Populus trichocarpa ectomycorrhiza microbial communities from riparian zone in the Pacific Northwest, United States - 13_EM | ecosystem: Host-associated > Plants > Roots > Unclassified | place...
TGCACTGGAACAAACACATGTACCGATTAAGGAATCGATATTCGACTAACGTGTCTCTCCAATGCATTTCATGGTAATAACACGTGAATACCCAAAACAAAAAAAATTGCAGAACACCCATGTTACCGTGAATCGTGCGGCAATAAAGACGAACATTTCCTTCCGCGTTATTGACGACAGTATCTCGAAATGCAGCTCAGCTTGGGTGAAAGAAACCCAAGGTCCCTTGACTAGAAGTTTTGAAGGAAAGGGGAAAAAAAAGATGAACAAGCATCATAAACAAGGCAAGATATAAATGGTATCAAAACTTCACAACATATTTTTAATGTATAAATGTTTGATTGTTGTTCTTAGACTTTATGCTCAACAGTTCGCAAGAGCTTCAGTTAGGAAACTTTATTGGTTCAGGCTGCATGGCCATTTGCACAAGTTCAGTCTGTTCCTTCACATGCACCTGGTAGAAACCAGTGGCTGATGCAGCAGATGGCCCACGTCCAACATACTTGATGTCGTCCACCGTTCCTCTTTCCAGTGCTTTCATGGCAGTGGAAAGTCGTGGAGCAATGTAATTGTAAGCGCCCATGTTCATTGGCTCTTCCTGGCACCAAACAATCTCCGCATCTAAAAGAAACGCAGACAAAAAAGAGTCAGGATATAGTTGCTCGTGATGTCAAAAGATAGGTAGCTCAGTAAAAGAGAAAAAAGAAACTCAAGTTTAGCCACCCCGAATATGAAACCACGCCCAACTACAATCTCCCCAAAGAATTAATGTTCGAATTTTATAAGAAACTGATAAGATGTTTCAATCTATTGTGCAGTAACTAAATCTCATACATTTGTGTCTCTAGGAGACTAGACAACCCATTAAACCATGAAGGTAAAAAGACTTACTTGGATATCGCTTAAGCTCACGCTGAATGAGATCATATGGGAACGGGCATAGCTGTTCCACCCTACAAATTGCAATGTCCTTTGCCTCAACCTTTCCACGCACTTCATCAAGCTCGTAATAAATCTGCAAGCAAGGATTTCAAATGCCATAACTAACATCCTCTAGGTCTGCATAAAAAACAGAATTCAGAACAAGCAACAACCAGAAGCCGCGTATCACACCTTTCCAGAGCAAAGAACCAGACGCCTGATACCCTCCTCAAGGTCCGAGTGGTCATTCCGATCCTTTATGAGACGTTTAAATCTGGTCCCCTGTTTGTCAAAACCAGGATGGCCTTGTACATCATCAAACTCTGAGAGATTTGATTTGCACTCCTTGTGACGAAGTAGGTTTTTGGGAGCTATCACAACGAGGGGCTTACGGAAATCTCTGTGTATCTGTGAAATGAAACAATTGCACATGAGAAATTGCAGACAGCTGTCAGGATGGTGGAAAGGGATTTATAATAGTTGCCCTCACCTGACGGCGCAAAACATGGAAGTAATTGGCAGGGGTTGTAACATTTACAACCTGCCAATTGCATTCTTGGATTTGCTTACGAAGAGTTGGTTCCATCTCAGGTATAACATAAGGATTGTCATCGCTCATCTACAATAAGATTCAAATAGACATTGGTAAGGACTATGTTCGTATAAACCAGGACAAATGAAGAAGACACATTTGAGATTGTATAACAAAAGATTATAATAATTTAGGGGAAAATATTTTGAAATATGAAATTCCTTCGATGTTGTGAATAATCTGTAAGAAACCATTTGTTATTTGTTATGCTATTTGGTATTTAAAACTTGTGCTATTTGTTATTTGTTGTGAATAATATGTAATAAACTTCTTGGATTAGGGAGCCATATAGTCGACTGCAAGGGAAAGAAAAGGGGATAAATGTCTTCGTTGCGAATACCTGAAGGAATCGTTCCAACCGTGCACTAGAATGTTCAGGGCCCTGGCCATCATATCCATGAGGAAGAAGCAAAACAAGACCAGTTTGTCGCAGCCATTTTGATTCACCACTGCTCAGGAACTGGTCGAATATCACTTGAGCCCCATTAGCAAAGTCACCAAATTGAGCTTCCCAGATTACCAAAGAATTTGGACTTTCCATTGAGTAACCCAATTCAAATCCAAGAACACCGAACTCTGAAAGAGAGCTGTGCACAAGACAGAACTGCTATTAGTTAAATGAAAGTCCAGGATACAGCACCAACTCGGCGAGAGAAATACTGTCTCAGTAATCACATAGTGCAGACTCTTAAGTTACCACAAGCAAGTCTTTGGCAACAAAATATTTCTATTTAATTTAAGGGATTCTTGAGGCATTTTCTGCCCAGAAAAGTTCAACACAAGAAAAGAAGGAAATATTTGGTATATTACCTGTTGCTGACAGTAAACATCTCTTCATCTTGGTTCATGACAACATGATCCAGGGGGCAGTACTTCTCCCCAGTTTCCTGATCATGAACCACTGAATGACGGTGACTGAATGTACCTCTTTCAACATCCTGACCACTCAATCGAACATGGTTGCCTTCTACTAGAAGTGTGGCAAAAGCAAGAGCCTCTCCAACAGCCCAATCAATTCCCTCCCCTGTTTCAATCATTTGTAGACGTTGCTCATAGACCTTCTTTACAGCTCTGTGAGGCTTAAAATTTTCTGGAAAGGTGGTAATTGCTTTGCCTACATTCTTCAAGATCTCAGGTTTCACTCTGCATAACAGCATAAAGATTTCAATATAAAAATGCAAAAAACAAGGCAGCCAAACAAAATCTAGAACTAGTAAGTTGCCAGCATACCCAGTGTTTCTGACACGTGAAAGCTGTTCAGGTGACTTAAACCCGGTCCAATGAGATGAAAGCCAATCTCTTCTTTTAGGAACATAATCTTTGCTTGCCAAGAATTCTTCATTGAGGATTGAAAGGACCTTCTCCTGTATCCTGCTAATATCTTCTTCGGTCACCTGCCCAGATTCTAAGAGTTTCTTTTTATAGATCTCCAGTGCTGATGGATGATTCCGAATAACCTGGTAGATCCCCAATCAGAAATGTCACAAGTCTGATTGACACATCTCAAGAGAGAAGTTGAATGGGTAGTACCAACAGAAAATAGGATTATATTGCCACAACAACAACGAAAAACATAATGCAAAGTAATATATATATACATATATATATATATATATGCTAACCTGATACATTTTGGGTTGGGTAAAAGATGGTTCATCGATCTCATTGTGCCCAAAGCGACGATAGCACACTAAATCAACCACAACATCTGAATGGAAAGTCTGGCGCCACTCAGCTGCAAGTTCGCACACATGAACAACTGCCTCCATATCATCTCCATTTACATGGAAAATAGGTGCATTCAATGCCTTGGCAACATCAGTGCAATACTGTGAAGATCTTCCTGCCCTAGGATCAGTTGTGAAAGCGACTTGGTTGTTCACCACAATATGTATGGTCCCACCAGTTGTATAGTTTGGCAGTGCACTAAGATGTAGAGTTTCATACACTACACCTTGTCCAGCGAAGCTACCATCACCGTGAATCAATATTCCCATGTTCTTAGTCCTGTCAGAATCATTGGAGTAATATTGCTTGGCTCTAGTTTTTCCAACAACAACAGGATCCACAGCTTCTAGATGACTAGGATTTGCAACCAAAGATAGATGGATTCTCTTTCCACCTCTTGTTGGACGGTCATAAGAAGTTCCCAAGTGATACTTGACATCACCAGTTCCAGTGTAGAGCCCAACTTCATCTACAGGTTTTGTGCCACCACTAAACTCGCTAAATATTTGACGGAGTGGTTTCCGAACCACATTACCCAGTACATTCAATCTTCCTCTGTGAGGCATTCCAATAACTATGCTCTCCACCCCAAGATCAGCTGACCTATCAAACATCTCCTTCATTCCAGGAATCAAAGTCTCCCCACCTTCGAGTCCAAACCTCTTAGCTGTCGTCCACTTAGTGGCCAAGAAGTTTTCAAACTGCGTACTCCATATTAACCTATCAAGAATAACTTCACGCCGCTGACGGTTGTACTGCATAGATGTTGGGGTTTCAATCTTGTCTCTCAACCAGTTGCACTTTTCACGATCTGCAATGTGCATGTACTCATACCCAATGCTCCCACAATAAGCCTGCTCAAGCCTGGTCAATATGGCTCTAAGAGTCTGCACTGGACGGTTTTCGGACAAAAATCCAGCCATCCTCCACACTCCCAAAAAGAATTCTCTATCAAGATCAGCATCTGTGAAACCATATAGAGCAGGGTCTAAATCATCTGGGATTTCTCTTTCTTCCAGCCCCAATGGATCCAGCTTGGCTTTCATGTGACCATTAACCTGGTAAGCCCTGACAAGCAACAACAAACGCATACTCTCCTGAATAGTTTGGCCTGAAATTCCAGGAGAAGTAGCAGCCTGACCCACAAAGTTCTTAAAGAAATTGTCCCACGATTCATCCACGCTGTTTGGATCAGTTTCCCAGGCTCGCTGAAGCTCCTCTAAATAAACACTACTGGTCCCATCTAAGAAGTTATCAGTTAGCTTAGAGAGGGGCACAGGACGGGGGACAGGGGCAGCTTGCGCCTTTGACTTAAAGACTGTTGAATGAAAGTATCTATTCTGAGGGGGTATAACCCGTGATCTCGTTGCATATGATCCACCCTGAGATAAAGTCCTCCTGATAGCAAGCCTTGCTACACCAGAACCCGCTCTAAACCATGCCATAGCTGTCAGTCCACACAAACCCAATACCACCAATTCTTCAAAGACTATATACTATATACCTCCCAGGCTCAAAAATCAATCATAAAAAACATGTACTTCTGCCTTGTTGAAGAACACCTGTTAAACAAAGAAACAAAGAAATTAAAGCATTACTATCAAACAGTAGCACTTAACCACTTTAACAACTGAAAAATGACGGCACTGGACGCTGAAAAAAACATAAATAACAGTGATTAAATCCTCTATTAAATCTGGCTTTCAAATAGGAGATAAATAAATTGACTAATAAAAAAAGGTGAAGCAAAAATAATATCAGACAATAGTGCTTAATCACTCAGCAATTGAACAAAAAGACTGGATTCAATCAAAGTCAATAAATTCTCAAACATTTTGGATTCAGGTAAAAAAACGCAGGTTACAGATTAATCATAACATTACAAGAAAAGGAAATAACATCTGCATAGCACTGTCAAAAACATACAGAATAAGCACGATTTGAGCTCGAGTGCTGTAGATTTGCAGGGAAACATTGTGAGGGGAAAAGGCGAGAGAGAGAAATGCGATTGGACAGAAATAAAATGCGTACCGGAGAGAAAGGGATGGAAACCTGACAAAACCCTAGCGCCGTGAAAAAGCGATTATGCTGTCTTGAATCCAACAACAGTGTGCTCTCGTTTTCTTTCTTTCCCAGTATTCTCGAAGCTGATTATTATTATTGTTGTCGTTGTTAATTCTTTATTTATTTGTTTCCATTTATTATTTGCTATTTCCTTATTTATTCATTGCTCTGTTTTTGACTGATATAAGTTCGTCTTGGGGTCAGGCCCATGAAAGCCCAACAGGGTTTTCAGGACATTTTGTGCTGTTGACCTGGCTTTTCATGTACACTAATAGTGCATGTTGGTATCACATTTTCGCTTTATTTATCTTTAAAAAATATTAAATTAATATTTTATTTGTTGTTTTTTAATAATTTTAATATACTAATATTAAAAATAGTTAATATCAAAGCGGTAAATAGTTAATTTAAATGGTGAATATTTCCTATAAAATATCAAAGCTAGAGAGGAGCTTGGTGTGCTTAATTGCAAATCACTAAATTTGACTTAAAATCAAATCTGTAAAGCACATAATAAGCACTAGTTTTTATCGTGCCTTAATTCTGTACCAAATAAAAATGATGGAAATCTAAAACACGAAAAAAAACACCGTGGTTTTGAATAGCCAGCAGGGTAATAGTTTATATTTTCATTTTTTTAGAATAATAATGATGTTTTAAGTTGCGTTTGATTTTATAATAAACATGATAGATAAAAAAATGTATTTGGTTTGAGAAATAAAAATCGAGATATAAAATAAATTTAATTTGAAATAATTTTAAAATAATCTTTATTTTATTTTCAAAACAAGAGATAGACATTGTGAGTTCTGACTTGTAATATTACTTGTTCAAACATTGTCGGTGCATAAATTAACATCGAATAAATGGGGTTTTTATTGATTAATCAAAAGTCAACAGGCCAAGCATACGGTACGCATGCTTCGCGTATTGTTCGATGATCAAATAACCGAGCCACTTCACAGGTCAAATCTAAATTCCACAACTTAACTCAAGGAGCAGTGCAATATGGACTGAATTTTCTTGGCTGCGAAACCTTTATTGTTCGCTCGCTCACACCTTCTATCAGGTTCGACGTGGACATTCTTGTGTTCAACCTTTGCAATTATGGTGTGTAGCGAGTAGGTACGTGGTGTCGTTAAACCCAAGAATTAAAGATGGTTTACCACTGAATTTAAGGTGGCCTTACTCGTTAGGTTTCTGGTAAGCATAGGCATAGCCGATTAAATGATTTTGCTATTTTTTTAAATGAAAAAAATAAATATAAGATGATGGGATACATTATCAAATCTATACAAGATGATGTAATGCCTCGTCATTCTTCAGGGTCCCAACTCGAAATTTTTGGTCATCTATCATCTATCCCTCTCCTCTCCTCCAATAATTCAGTCTTTTGGCGGACTCGTACGCTGACATTCAGTATGAAACGGCCAATATAACCGGCAAGTAGCCAGCCACCGATGGCAGCAGCAAGGCAGGCTATCGCACGAATAAATGAATTACATTTTATTTTCCCAGTAGAGTGTTTGGGTGGTAGCATTCAAAGAGGCGCACGCACGAAATTACAAATTCTAAAGAAACATAAGAGAACACCAGGCATCTTATAGGAGAAAAGAGCTAAATTTGAATTATCCATCTACATCAAGTCAGTCATCGAGTTGAAGCCCCAAAACGACAGGAAGGGAAAAGGAGTGATATATTATAAATTCCACATGTTGAGAGAATAAATACTGCTTTAAGCACACTAACGTTGGTATTCTAGAAAAATAACAGGACACAAATACATGTACCCAGCACAACGTCATCAGCATTAGTCTGACACCGCAATGGGTGCCACTTGCATAACCTTCACCCTTGGTTCATATCTTGATTCTCCATTTATGATCCACAGCAAGCTGACTTTTGGGCAGCTTGGCCACCATTTGCTGCTTGATCTGGTTGGTTAATCCTGATTGTTTGAGGCTGGTACCACCAGACAAAGGGAGAAATACATCAATATTTGTGAAGAAACATGGGGGCAGAAAACAATTCCCCTGGAAAATGGTACTATAAACCCATTTTCCAACTAGGGAACTAATTGAAGAAATTAAAAGCAAACGTTACCTCTGCCCTGGAATCAGTTTCTGAGATCCTTTGCTTGATATCCCTCGCAATTGAAAAGAAGACCTCCTCCACGTTCAAATTTGTCTTGGCACTCTGCAGAAAATACTCTGGGTATAAACAGAAGATAACAGATAAAGCAGTGACGATTCCAGTCTAGAAGCATATTTGCACTTACAGTTTCAAAGAACTTGATCCCATACTCATCAGCAAGAGCTTGGCCCTTGGAAGTGGGCACAGCCTGGAGAAACACAAGAGGAAGGTCTTTCCTAATTATCATCAATTGAGTATATGCACAAACACTTACAGGAATTGAATGAGGATCCCTAATGTAACACCCTAAATTACAAGACAGAACAAGACTCCTCCACACTTCTAGGGTGCAAAAGAGGGCTCATCCCATAATTAATGAACTTGCAATCCAACCCACCAAGTTAATGAAACAAACATTTCCTACAGGTAGTAAAATACAGTACATACCCTTTTGCTTTCATCCATGTCTGCTTTGTTTCCCACCAGTATCTTGTTGACATTGTCAGAAGCATGTTGTTCAATGTTGCGAATCCAGTTCCTAATATCTGATCATAAACAGAAACTAGCTCTATCAGAAATTCAAGAATAAAAAACAACAAAAGAAAGACCCACAAGACGAAGGAGAAGCTCTGCTATATCAAAAAGAAGATCTTCCACAAATCCACCTCGATGAAACAGTTATCAAACAATAAACAGATTTTGCTGGGTACCCACACCAAGAAACATAAAATGCGAGAAACACACGATGAACAGAAATCAAGCAAAACACAAGAACAGATATGCTGGTTACCCACACCCAAAAACAGAAAATGCAAACAACACACATTGACAATAAAACAATAGCAAAATGGATAAAATATTGAAATTTCTTCAAATCTGAAGGCTAAAGGTAAGGCAATAAGAGAATTTACTATTGAAAGATGATTCATCAGTAACATCATACACGAGCAAAATCCCCATGGCTCCTCGGTAATAAGCTGCATAAGAATACAAAGCACTTAAGCAACTCCAGCACCATCTAGAGATCAAAAGAATTATATTAAATGAACTGACATAAGCCTCCAAACTCAGGCCTCTCCATCATGTACGCAAGTTAATACAATTATTTCACCACCAAAAATCTATGAAAAATGCCATAAATTTTACAATAGAGAGAATTTGTAAATGCAAAACACATACCTGTTGTGATAGTTCGGAAACGCTCCTGGCCTGCTGTATCCCAAATTTGCAATTTAATCCGTCTACCATCAAGCTCGATGGTTCTTATCTTAAAATCAATGCTGTTGAAGAAAAGTACAGATAAAGGATAAGATAAATGCTTAACAAACAGAATCAAAATGAAGTTTCTAGCCATCAGCACATCATGATTGGGCTCTTATACCAACAAATTTACATATATATCCAGATCCTCAGCTAAGGAAATTGTCTGGAATGGTTATGAACACAGCCAAAAGTGGGAAGTTAATTTTTCAACTTCATTTGCATCACTACATTTTAAGTTTTCCTCAGACATAATGAAACTAACTGGTGACTTGAAATCCCCCTCGATTCTTCCCTTGTAAATTACATGAGCAGTCCCACAGTGCTTCTTATCATTAACCTAAATCTCTATATTTACATGTCCAGAGATGGTAAAATATTTTCACAATATAAAAATAGCAGAGTTCTCAGGAACGCAAACCCAATGGTGGTAATGAAACTGGTTGTGAAGGAACCATCAGAAAAACGCAAAAGCAGACAACTCTTCCCCACGCCTACAAAGACATTGACAAGAACTGGGATGTCAATTAATCACAAGAGACAGAAAAACAAAACAAGGCATGGTATGTAGATCAGCCCATAATGCCAGGATTAAATTCCCCCAGAAACCACATAGATTCACATTACTTTTAAAGTCAGATGGAAACAGACAGGAAATGAAGCAGCCAGCAAATACTAATGTAAAATATTAGGTTTAACTTTAAAACAAATCCAATCAAAAATCGGTATCACTGGTCAAAATAAAACAAGTGGGGCGAAGGACATTTTGGGGACATTTGATAGATTCAAGAGTGAAAATGAGATATTACATTTTAAATGAACTAAATCACTCTGCTTTTCGTGCTATTAAGACTCTGTTACAAGTAGATTCAACTTGTAATAAAATTAAAATATAAATTCCACTTGGGATTGCAAAGAAATCCTATTTCCATTCCATTCTCAATACTTGGAGATCCAGATGCACCGCTATTCTAAAGAAACAAGAAAGACAAAGGGTGGAACTTATACAAACTAACCTGTGATGCATTTAACGCAATTCAAGTCATTCAAAATAGAAAGAATCATAATTTACCAAAAACTACTGAATGACAACTCAAGTATGTCTAATTTTGTTGTCTTTAATCTTCAAATACTAGCATCTACCAATTTCTCCAGGGAATCAGCATAAATGACTCTAAGTTAGGAAGACAAATCAACCGGGCAGCTGGCTACTATACAGAGACAGTCAGAGTTACTGCTTTGTTTCTTTTACATACTAAACTCAATTTTAAAGACCACGTTTTGGTAAAAAATATCTACCATATCAGTTACATGCATGCCTGGGGTTATCTGCAGCTTCTCTTTTGGGAAAAGTTGCCCGCAAACACAGATAGGAGCTCATTTACAGGTCCACATCTTCTCTACCAACGAAGCAGAAAAACCACAGACCATCTAGGATTCATTACCACAAAGAAATCTCCTTCTCCTTGAACATTTCTTTTATTATTATTATTAACTTTAAGCCACTTATCACCCGGTTTTTCTTGATGGTTTCCATGGCACCAAAAAAATCAACTGTGATCCGACAATTGGCCATTAGATTATGTTGAACTTGGGCTGTATGTAACCACTCTTGAATTTATCTATTTTATTTTTTATTTTTTGTATGAATTTGCATCTGCAAATGCAAGTTCAAACAAGGATTCTGCGTGCTCCAAACAGAGAGCACCATCTCTAACTACATGAAAGTGTCTCTTCAAAAAGGCCAACTCTTGGCAAATGTAAAAGTCTTGCCTTGCAGTTACAATGGTGCATGTATGGGTCTAGATTGCTACTATTTCTTGCAAAAAGGCTAGAGTATAGGGGTATCTTTATAATCCCTCACTCAAAACCCCATTTTGATGGGGAAATGAAGCAGATAAACCAAGTCAAAATGCGGGATCAAATTATTGGCAAGTTAAAACATTGTTTTTAACCCTCGTTGTGACACAAATGCTCCATTCCAGCATCGCCTGATCTAAGACATGTAACCAATCTAAATAAATAAAAAATCAAAACTGCCTGGACACGATATGCTCATACTTCAAAGCATAAAAGGAAAACCTGTGACTTAAAATTTGGAAAGGATGATGACAGTACAGACAAAGAAGCTTCCAGGTTCTCCAAGCATATGCACATACAATGTAAATGAAAACTAAAATAAAATAACATTGTCATCCAAATATATGTATTATGTATGGAGCCTTGATGCTTTCATAGAGTTTCTGTCATGCCACGCACATCCAGTTAAGACCAACTGCCACAGGCTCTATGATCGATTAAAACACTACATTAAGGGTCCTGCTTACCGAAATTCAATTCACTACTCACGCAAACACAGGTTTTAAGGGTACTCAGGCAGACATTAAAAAGAAAAACCCATCACTTGTCAATTTCATGCATGCAATCAAACAGCAATGTGAATGCTATGTACAGCTATAAACATGACCAGTGCCGTCTTTTGATGCAAATGCTTATTAAAAACCGATCCCCACATCACCAGATCATAAACAAACACCAATTAAGCAAACCCTCAAATGGTTACACCCATACAGATCAACATTCCTTAAATCCAACACAAGATCACAAACACCATACGAAACCAAAAAATAACATTTGTCAAAACCTTTAAAAAAAAAAAAAAAAACTTAGATCACCGAATCACATTCCAAATAAAAAACCCAGTAGGGG
>Ga0307511_10006948_pt1 | contig 11406 bp, 14 predicted proteins | sample 13_EM_MG_FD_200266 | JGI IMG/M metagenome (GOLD analysis project Ga0307511, IMG submission 200266) | Populus trichocarpa ectomycorrhiza microbial communities from riparian zone in the Pacific Northwest, United States - 13_EM | ecosystem: Host-associated > Plants > Roots > Unclassified | place...
TGGTAATATGCTACTGGGGGGCCTGGGGCGCTCGAGTTAACACATAATACCATCAAAATAAGTCAGAAGAAAGCTCGGGACCGTAGAAAAGCTAGAGTAAGTCGAGACAGGTAGATAAGTTGAGATACGTTTTTGGCCGTTTTCCTGATGTCCATTGCCCAGGACCTAAATGGGTTGTTCGTGGCCCTCGGACTCGGCCTCAATAGCTGTGGCGCGTGCCACCCCATTTTTCGCAACTGCTTCCGAGATCGAGAGAGCATCCGACTTTCAAAACACTCAGGGAGTGCCAAGCGAGGCTGGATGCTGGATGGCCTGTTGATACATGTATTAGGGGTCTCATAACACCACGGGGTGATCAAGGAATGAAATCGGGTGAAGCAATAGGTCAAATCCAAGGAGCCTGGGAGCATACAAATAGCTACCTGAATGCCATCCGAACCAGTGCCCATCTTACTTTCGTGTTCGAGGCCAATGTCAGGGTCAGTGGTCCGCCTAGGTCACGTAGACAGCACCAGCCGGAAGCTGGGCTGACCGAACTCGTCTCATGAACTCAGCCGAGCGGACAGACTCTGTGTTCGTGTGGACGTGAAACTTGCCAATCACACGAGCTGATATCGCAATTAGCCAGAACGCACAGTATAAAAGACCAGAGAACGGTTCCATCTCGAGCGTGTTGACCCCAACCTACCAGACGCGCGCCCATCCAACGACTTCGGATACGATTTGACCGCGCCTAAATTTCACACACAACATCCACTCCAATCGCGCAATCATCCAAGATGGCCGCAATCGACCCGGTATTGGCGAACCTCTTGGAACGCAACGCCAAGTGGGCTAAAGCAGTGGAGGAAGCCGATCCCGGCTTTTTCGAGCGGTCTTCCAAGGGACAATCACCCCAGGTCAGTCTTCATATCTCTTCTTCCTCTTCGATATCGCCAGATATCCGCTTCTGGTTTTCACTTGGCGTGTCTAGTCTGACCTTCCTCACACACATTTTAGGTGTTGTGGATTGGTTGTTCGGATTCGAGGGTCCCAGAATCGGTTGTTACGGGATCCAAACCTGGAGAGATTTTCGTCCACAGGAACATCGCCAAGTACGTTTGATCAGCGCTCCTCTGTCCCACCCAAGGACACCTAACTTGTGTGCGTGTGCGGATCTATAGCCAGGTGCACCTCGATGACGACAGTGTGCTATCGGTTGTGACTTACGCCGTAGCTCATCTCAAAGTGAAGCATGGTGGGTCCAGGCCCGTTTCTCGGGTTCTGATGGGGCTGATAAGACATCTTTCTCTAGTCGTCGTCGTCGGACACTCTCACTGCGGTGGTGCCGCCGCCTGTCTCGCAGCAGCTGGTAATCCACCACCGGCAGAACCGCCGAACGTCCCTCTCCTTCGCTGGTTAACGCCTCTCACCAACCTCGTTCGAACTCTCGGTCTCCCTTTGGAACCCGGGGCAGCGCTTTCCGCTGTAGTGGATGCGAACGTGAGACAGCAGGTTCAGAACCTCACCAAGGCGGATCCGATCAAGGAGGCGTGGGCTAAGGGTCAAAACGTGCAGATCCACGGATTGGTGTACAATCTTCCCACCGGGACATTGGCTGATCTCGGGGTGACGCAAGGCCCTGGGCACTAAGGAGTGAAGGGGTGACGGTGATTCAAGTAAAGTGAAAATTGTTTCGTAGCTGTAATTTTTTTTTTGTACAGTACAGAATGTGTATTCCCGAACCGGTCTTCAAGTCGTTCGATCGGAGGTGACTCGGAGGAATAACACTCCTTCCCCCTGAACCATGACTCAAGGTTCCTCTCTCCCACTTAGCCCCCTCACGAATTCTCTACTCATGGAGCCCACCGCAGATACCAGCCCCAACATCCCAGCATCTCCAAATGGCGAAGGAAGATATTACCTTTCGCCAATGGCCAGGAAGTTCCTCGCCGCTGAAAACGATACAGACCACACCTTCGCCACCTACCAGCCCGACCCATGGAAACCAACCCACTTCTTCTTCTACGGCTCTCTTACGGATGAAGGACAACTCATGAAAGTCCTACACCTCGATTCACCACCAATCCTCCGGCCAGCGTCGGTCATCGGTTACTCGATTAAGATGTGGGGTCAATACCCCGCTCTTGTCGATGGCCCGCCTGGAAACGTTGTGAATGGGATGGTTTATGAGGTCCAGAAGGAAGACCACGAGAAGAGGTTGGCGTATTATGAGACAGATGCATATCGATGTGCGTCGTGCCTTATTAGGCCTGAGGCTGGTGAACAGATCTTCGGAAAGACGTTCATGTGGGCGGATGATCCTGACGACGAGGACCTTTCGGCGGAGAGCATTGATTTTGAAGCATGGAGGAAGGCACGGTCTGCTTACACTTGATCAGGAGTTGATCGCTGGGCGTTGGGTAGCAGCCTGCATTGCAGTATCCTCCTGTCACCAGTACGTTCATCTTCCATTTGAAATTTCCCTGCACGGCTAACGGCCCAAATCTATGAGGCTTCTTGTATCCCTCCGGCGCAATGAGTATTACAATGTTCATCCAAATAGGATGAGGCCAGCCTTTGTTCATCAACCTCCGAAGGCACTCACACAGAACCCGCGGACACAGTCAAGGAGCCTGTTATTCGACAGTACAGTATCCGTAGCCGCGTGGCTATCTCATCACGTCAACTCTGTGAGGGTGCCACTAATCAAGGTTCATTGGCGCAATTTCTGGTTATTTTCGACCCCGTAATCATGTAGATACGAACAAATACATTGCCCATGGATCCCGGAATGACAATGTGAATCGCAACTTAGAAGGGCTTGCCCTCGGACTCTCCGAGTGCTCTGGATTGCCCGGTCCGGAGTTCCCGAAACTAAGCGCTTGGACACGAGCTGCACCGTTATCCGCACTGATACCTATCGCCAACGATGAGGAACTGCGCCAGCAGTCGGTTAAGTCACGTTAATCACAAAGCTCACAACGGCAGCTCGGGCGCCTAACACCCCCCCCCACGGGCCGAAGCGGCCTTCAAGTCGCCGATCGGAAAGTGACTCGGAGGGATAGCACTCCCTCCTGCGGACCATGAGCCAAGGTCCCTCTCTCCCGCTCATCCTCCCTCTCGAACTCACGAAGCCCACCGCAGGCACCGCCACCAATGCCCCAGCACCTCCAAGGAACTACCTGTCCGGAATGGCCAGGAGGCACCTCAACACTAACAACGACCCACACTACCCCCACGGCGCCAACCCCGAACCATGGAAACCAACCCGATTCTTCTTCTACAACACTCTCATGGACGATCAACAGCTCCAAAAAGTCCTACATCTCGACTCACCACCCGTCCTTCGGCCAGCGTCTGTCGTCGGTTACTCGATCAAGTTGTGGGGTCCGTACCCTGCTCTCGTCAATGGCCCGCCTGGAAATATCGTGAACGGGGTGGTTTATGAGGTTCAGAAGGAGGAGCATGAGAAGAGGTTGTCGTATTATGAGTCGGACGCGTATCGGTGTGTGGCCTGTTCGATCAAGTCTGGGGAGGGAGGAGAGGAGTTCTCTGGAAAGACGTACGTGTGGGCGGATGATCCCAACGATGAGGATCTTTCGGTTGGGAACTTTGACTTTGAAGGGTGGAAGAAGGCACGATCTGCTTCTGCTTGACTGGGGCTGTGTGTGAGCATGTCCCACCAGATATCAGCGAGTCTGTATCACCACAATCCTCGACTAGTACGTTCGTCTCTCTATTGCCTTCACTCCCCCCGCATGACTAATGGACGGGTCCAGGGAAACCCCCAGTGCAACGAGTATATGAATTAGCTCGCGATAGATTCGCGTTCGCTGCTTACTCCTACCCTTCTTCACTTATCACGGATCTTTCTGACTTGTGCTTGTCTATACCATCTGTAATATCCATGCTCTGTATCACACCGCGAGGAGGAGCAAGCGTGAGAAATCGAGACGTTTTTGCCCGCCAACCCGGCTCGAAAATGAAAATGGGACGCGACGCGCCTCCGTCGCTCCAACCACAATGTCCATCGTCACGATCCGCGTGAGTCCACCTCATCTCTCTCTTTCGTGACGGCAGCTTCGCTTATCTGCGAGGACGAACAGAACGTGGAGTTCCTCAATAATCCCGCGCGATTCTTGGACCCATACCACTTCCGCGTGACCTTTGAGTGTATCGCTCCTCTGGAGGACGGTGCGTTCTCCCCCTCTCTTGCACACGCGCAGACCCCCTTCGCGTTTCTGTCGGACCAGAAGAACTAACCGACTCTTCTCACAAAGAATAGATCTCGAATGGCGCCTCATCTACGTCTCGTCACCCGGTAACGAAGACCTCGACCAGGAACTCGACGACTGCCTCGTCGGACCCGTCCCCACAGGCGTAAACGCTTTCGAGTTTGAAGGTTCTGCCCCAGACCCAAAGAAGATACCAAAGGAAGACGTGTTGGGCGTGGCGGCCTTGATCTTGACCGGGAGTTACAAGGAGCAAGAGTTTGTCCGGGTGGGATATTATCAGAATACGGAGTGGGAGGCTGAGGATGGTGGGATGCCTTCTAGGACCGGAGACGTAGATCCCGACGAGGAAAAGGAGAGGAGGGAAAAAGAGAAGGACCGGACGTTGGAATTTGATAAACTCGTAAGAGATATCAACAACAAGCCGCGTGTGACCAGGTTTCAAATCAAGTGGTGAGTGTGGTTATCTTTCTCCGTTGGTGATAACGCTGAAGGTTCCGTGTAGGGATGTGCTGCAGCAACCTAACCTGGCTTCAGCTGGGGCTGCGACGTCTGCGGCCGTTCCATCAGCGGACACCTACTCAGCGGACGAAGATGACGAAGAGGAGGTGAAGGAGAAGGACGCGGACCCGAGGCCAAACGGCAACGACAAGGCTTCATGAGTTCGCGTACGGGAGGTCACCCGGTCACCTCTACCCCTACCCACGTCCAGATTACGCGATCGCGTGTGCGTTGTTGTGTTGTAATTTGCCATCTGCTGAACCGTAATGTACGGAACGCGTTCCGTTTTTTTACTTGGTAATATTGATTGTGTGTACGCGTCCTTTGCCACCGTGCCCGTGTCTGACCGGTCGTAGAATTCTCCACGTCGCGTCATATTTCGCAATATTTATCCTCCACGTCACATTCTACGCACAGCCGTGAGCTTTGTATACGAAAGACAAGAGTTTTGTGGCGCGAGGGTTTGTGAGCGTCCGTGGGTAGAAAATCATATTTATAGCGCGCGCTTATGCTTTGGCGTCGAGGACATGTGTGCTTACGGCGAACAACGACGCGGTTTGCATTGACCGATAGCGTTGACGTACACCGCTTATCGAGAGTACCAGTGGGATGAAGACCTTGAGAGGCCGATTACTCATTCCATGACAAAGCCGATTGCTGACCAGTCTCGATCGGCCAGCAAAGTCCGTTGATGTGATGATGATCCTCTCACTCTGTAATCTCAGATTCCCACTGGCTCCACCCCCGCACCTCATTCACTCTCGCTAAGGACGCGTATGGTGCTATGGAACACTATAAGAAGGGGACCAGGGAGAGGGGACGAATCTCTTCACCAACAACCGCACCCATCCTCTCGACTAGTCGTACTCATTACCCACCCACAACACACACACCACACACACACATCTCGTCCAGTACAATGTCTCCAACTGCTTTCATTATTGGTGCTGGAGGTCATCTCGGTCTCACGATCGCCAACAAGTTGAAGCAAGAAGGGTATAAAGTCGCCGTCGGGTCTAGGAAACCTCTTCAGAAGGAGGGTTTGGTTCCTATCACCGTCGATGTCTCGAACACCGATTCTATCACCGACGCGTTTGCTGAGGTCAAGCAGAAGCTTGGTTCTGCTCCGAGCGTTGTCGTCTTTAACGGTTCGTCTATCCGCCTCCGTCCCCACAAACTGGCCCATGCTTATCCCCCATCGTTCCAATTTACAGTCGCCGCTCTGGCCTTCCCAAAAGTCCCAGGAGACCTTGCTACAGTCGAACTATCCGCCGTGAAAACCGCTGCCGACATCACCGTTGGATTATTCGCCTCCATCCAACAAGCCGTCGCCGGATTCCGATCCCTACCCGTCGACAGCTCGGTACCCAAGACTTTCATCTTCACGGGGAACAGAGTCCCTTTCCTCCCTCGCGCCGCGCCGTTGTCGGATCTTCTCAGTTTGGTATTGCAAAAGGTCGATGGAGCGTACCTCACGGAGATCTTCCACAATGCTTATGAGAAGGAAGGATTCAGGTATGCGTCCCTCTGTCACCGAGTTGATTTGGATAGATTGGTTTACCGAACGGGTTTCGTAGGTTCTACTATGGTGACGAGAACAAGCCGGACGGCTCACCCGCCAACGCCGATTGGAGTGATACCGCTCATGCTACTGCCTATTGGGACGTCATCTCGAGGAAGGAGAGGGGCAGCTGGTATTTGAGATTCGGTGCCGATGGGAAGCCCCTTCCCCAGTAAACATAGAACACTTGTGAACCGTTTGTAGCCGCACCCATGGACACGATTGCGCTTGTATCCACTCGAATAAACGTTAACGAACGAAATTTCCAGCCTCGTTGCGAGATCCGTTCGGCAACGTCCGATCAGACGGTATGAGACTCGTAATCGTCGACTCGATCTTTTCTCTCCAACCACCACAGGCTGAATGCCGCGATGCTCGTCACGTACAGATCAGGTCCGGGTCTACTTCGCGAGCGGGAAGGTCTGAGTATGCTCAAGTCCCCATGATGGCTCCCAGCCGTTGCAGGTGCTAAACTTACACCTCAGTGACGTATCAGCGAGTCGAGCAAAACCCCCAGTCGTTTCCAAAGATACCGGATACTAGAAGGTTTGGTGGAGGATGGTACTGCTCTTGAAAAGTCGCGTCACGGACTTCGGGTGCCCTACCCCCATCTTGGTCGATCGCCAGCCATACCCTCTCTATCGCGGGGACGCATTGTTCTGGAGGTGTTATGGACGATGCAACACGATGCTGATAGCGAATGCTTGAAGTGTTGTCGCCAACCCTCCTGTGTTGCATTTCAACCACGGAGGGACGCGCCTATTCCTGTATGAGGAGAGTTTTGGTGTGCTGGTGAATCCTGGCCATCGGTGGGGATGGCGCCCTTCAGTGCAATTCGCGGCGCGCGGGACCGCTAACACTTTTCCAACGTTTACGTTCGGCGAGGTGGGTCCTGTGTAACTCAATTCAGACTAATCTTGGTCTGTGGTGGTTCCATGATGTTTTGTTTATTTTTTCCTCCACCCTTCGACTCTTCGCGAGTCGGCTACGCTTCGGTGTCGCAAGTAGTTTGGTTTCATGTACTTAGCCATCCGTCGGGAGAACTCCCTCCCGTCGACAGGCAATCGTATCATTTACTGATCACCGCTGGGATATCCGGGCTGCTCGTCAAGTCACTTCGGTATCAGAATCTAGCTCGAGTCCGGGGAACCTACTCAGGAGCGTTCCTCCGGAGATTTCTACCACAGGTCCCACGAGGGCTGGTTCGCCAGACGTCCCTTCCCTCAAACACCTGCTCCCCACAGTCGCATGCTTTTGGCCCCCGAGGTCGCCATCGTTTATTCGGACAGCAACTTCCGTGGTGTGGATTCCCGGGTCTCATCTTGGCCTTATTCACGCGAGCCGTCACAAACTGAAAGAGACTACGAACCACTCCTAGCCGTTGCAGGTGTTAAATAATACCTCAGTCGACGTCTCCTCAAAACGAGTAGAAGGCCCTGCCAAAGTGGCAGTTGTTTCCTAAGATACCAGGATTTAGGTTGTTCTGGTGGAGGACGGTACTGCTCTTGAAAGTGCGTCACGGACTTTGGGTGCCTACCCTTACTTTGGCATCTTTGGTCGATCACCACACACCCTCTCTATCGCACGGAGCGCATCGTTTTTTGACGACGTTGCACGATGCGACTGGCGTCCCGACGGAAGCGTCGTGTATTGGGTTGAATTTATCTGTCAAGGATATCGCCCTGTTCCTGCATGAGGAGAGTTTGGTGTGATGGTGGATCCTGACCGCCAGTGAGGATGGCGCCCTTGAGTGCAATTCGCGGCGCGCGGGGTGGCCTTATCGCCTCATATTCTTGTGCCCGAGAATATATTTGGCGAGGGTCCCGCGTAACTCAGTTCAGACTAATCTTGGTCTGTGGTGGCCTTCCAAGCTTCACGCTCCACTTATTTTTTCCTCTCCTTCGACTCTTCGCGAGTTGCTGCGCATCGGTGTCGTAGATAGTTCAGGTGTATATTCTAGTAGTATTCATTGGGGATCACGATTGTATTTCCAAATCAATTGTTATGAGTAGTGGACGCGCTAGGTGACAAATGTGTTGTAAAGGACACGGAGAAGTCTCCGCCGGCTCGTCCAGCACCACTTCACGTTAGATCTGTCGGTAGTTCCGTCCCAAACCGAACGTCAACAACCGGCACATGTCTCCCCAGCGCGCGGATTGAAGCAGCACTTGGAAATTCCCCATCTTGGTCAATGATCACAACACGATGCAACCAGGCCGAAGTGGTACTCTTGCGGTCAGAACTGAAGCGCGTCAGGTCCTCCATAAAAGATTGGGTGATAATACAATCCAAAAACGTGAGGGTGTTCAGAGAGGGTGAAGCTGAAGGATTCCACAGCAAAGTGGAGAGAAGGCCTGGTAAATCGGCGCTGTAATCGATGGACAGTGTCTCGAGGGTTGGGAAGGATGGTGGATGGAACGCCAGGGACTCGGGAAGGGACCAAAGCCGTCCTGGTGCGCGGTGTTTGAGGCGAAACTCTCGGACATTGAAACTCTCGGACATTGGAGAGAGAGAGCAGAGGGAACTCCACGAAGGGGGTCGCCGAACTTGGGAAGCAGGAAAATGAGAAGCTTCCATTTGGGCCCCAAAGGTGGATTGCCCTAGGGTAGGATCGGTATTCCATAAAAACGGCGGAGGGCAGGTTTGAAAGGTGGGTTGTGGGGATACCCGACAAAATGTCGTTCAGTCCGGTGTCCCGGTCAAGCGAGGAAATTTCTAGGTGCACGCCTTTCCGAAGCGCTATTTTGGAGATGAGGACTTGGGCATTCATCGGGTTGTTGCAGGATATTGATAGGTGTCGGAGTCGGTTCCGGATTGGCTCACGACGTCGGGAACTTCGGAGGGCGGGTTCTGTGAACCGGATGTCCAAGGTTGCACTTTCGAGCCAGCGGTTGTGCTCCAAGAAATCCAAGAGGGTGTCTAGGTTGAGATCGAACCGGTGATAGCGGAGGGTAAGATCCGTGAGGAGCGTCAGGTTACGTAATGATGGGTAGAGGGGAACGTTGAACAACGAGAGACATGTCAGGGTGGGGGGTAGCAATTCGAACGGGTCGATGGACCGATCCCACTCGGCGCTGGTGTATGCGCAGAGCAGTGTGAGCGATTGGAGGTTGGGGGTCGACTGGGGAAAATTTGGGACAGCTGCGGTCAGCTCTTCGCGGCCCGAAAGGTTGTGAACGCGCAAGGTGTCGATATTCTTGGCGTGGTCTGTAATCAAGCCAAAGGATTCAGCTCCGAACCGGTGTATGTCGATGGTAACGTCCAGGCGAGCCGCCTTTGCGCGCTTGAGGCTCAATTTCGCCAATTCGATCCGGTCGTCGGATATTCGCGTCCAATTTTCTGGGGCCGAGGTGATGGACTCGCGCCAGTATCGGCACACATGGGTCAGCGGAACGATCGACCTCGCATCCCGGACGTCCTCATCCAAGGAGTATCGGGCAATACGGGAGAGGATTTCCGGTGGCAACCTGTTCACCGGCTGTAATATGTTCCGCAAAGAGGGTAGGAACTCCAAGATCTCGCGTGCCCTAGCTTCAAGGGTGTTGAGCTGGAGGGTTGAAACGTCGACCGTCAGACCCAGTCGCCACATCCGTTGAGATCAACGCGTTGCTCACCTCCGATTCCGTTTCGGCGGCAGAGAGGCGGCTCTCTTGTAACCTGGTGCATTCCAGGTCGAGCTTCTCGTTCAATACACGGAAAAGTTCGGAGAGGGATAGGTCGCGAGCAACGTCCAAGGGCATGGTGGTGGGTGCTGGCGAAGGTGAGGTCGGGGATGTCGAAATGGGTTAGATGCATAGCGCTGACTCTGTGGAGATTAGAAATCTCAAAGGAGATCGTAGACGGAACGGAGGCTGCCGGGGCGTCACGTATCGGTCACGCAGTCACTCCGTGGTTCCGCTTCCATGTGTACTGAGGACGCTTTCTTAGTTCCTCCGGCAACCGTTCCGTAACCTGCCGACTGTAAAAGTCGCGCAAGACAACTGGGTCGTTCAGAGAGGTCTCCTCGTTTTTTCCTTGCGCGCAGTCGCGGAGAATTCGGCTCGACGGACACGCATTTGCATTTGATTGTGCCCAAAGTTTGAGCTCCGCGGTGTCCGGGAGTATTTGAAAACGGTGTCCCGGTGATGCGACATTTCGACGGTCTGAAATACAGGTAGATCCTTGGTGAAGATTCCCCTCATTATCCGTGGAATATCTTTTCATCCGTATGTTTTCATAGCCCCCGTTTACGATACCCGCAGCGATAACGCGATAATGGATTGTGTGAGCATCGAAAGGATCGTGGGTAAAACGATTTCAAACTTGGACGAAACACGGTCGTTGTCCCAAACCTTGATAAAACAAAAAAAGAGGGTAAGACCCCCTCTCCTTCCATTGGTAGTAACGCTAACCTGATTGAATTGTCATCAGGACGTCATCCGCGGAGGCAAAGGCCGTCCCCCAAACAGATGCATATACAAAGGAACGGGATCAAATATCAAAGAAGGTCGAGGATTCGGCGGCAAGCGGACGGGGGTTTATCGGCGTTGCGCGACTCGAGCGCGGGGGAGGGACGATGGCTGACGACAAAGTGACGGCGAATCAATTCCGTGGAGCTAGGGGGAGCTTTGACTGGAACAGCTCTGCTTGGACTGGCCGGATTCCCCTCAGTCGTCGGCGATACCGTGTAGATCTGCGGGGTGGTGGATTCACGAGGTGGCTATACAAGAATGCCGGACAGAACATCGTTCACTCACGATCCCTCAGGAGCTTGACCTTATTTTCGGAGTGCGACCACGCTCGACCTTGCGTTGTAGTCATTGAGATCTAACTGCTGCCCGACCCGACGCTGCGGGAGAGGATGTCCTAAGTATAAACCGGAGCCGCGACCGTACTCTCACCGGCGAACGGTTATAAAACGCGAGCCTACGGTTCGTACGGATCAATTCATCCTTGCGCCGTCTGAATGTCACTAAACAGCGATTGGAGATCAAGGCTTAACGTTACTACCCAAGCTGTTTCCATTGTTGGACGAGGGGAGTGATGGACCAACACGCGTCAATCCCCCGCATGAGTGTATCAATTTCCCACAAGACGCTCACGCGACCCTTTAGGGTACCCGGATCTGTTCTTGTGGCGGAGACTGGCACC
>Ga0307511_10006949_pt1 | contig 11404 bp, 16 predicted proteins | sample 13_EM_MG_FD_200266 | JGI IMG/M metagenome (GOLD analysis project Ga0307511, IMG submission 200266) | Populus trichocarpa ectomycorrhiza microbial communities from riparian zone in the Pacific Northwest, United States - 13_EM | ecosystem: Host-associated > Plants > Roots > Unclassified | place...
TTCACTTTGGTATCTCTGACAGTAAACATCCAATCCCTCTTCGTGATCTCCGGTAACAGGCACAGGATACAGTCCCTGGTGCCTTGCTCTTCATCTAGCGTTGCGGATATGACCTGGGGGCGAATCGAACGCGACTCCCAGAGTTGGACGAGGAGACGGTCGAGGTTCGACCACTCCCCAACAATCTGTTCTCCAACGATTTGCCTGACATCGGCGCCAGCGCTGGTGAGGGTAGAGTCAAAGTGCACGTAAATTGAGATTTGTCGAAGGTCTTGATGGCGGGGTGTGACGGTTCGGAGTATCATGGCAATCCACTCGACTCTCAGTGATCGGAGGCGGAAAACCACATCCCTGAGTTTTACCGCATTCGAGAGGTCGGCTGGAGATGAATTTGGCGGGGCCAGAAACGGGAGTAAGTTACCGGTGTAGATGCGAGTGCTGAACGGGCGGACCATCCAAGCCGCAAGCAACATCCAGGGATTCGAGGGTACGAGAACAACCCTCCACCAATGCGGTCGTCAGCCGAAGGTCCAACTCGGTACGGCATGTCAAAATGAGCTTCCGGAAGTGAATCCCGTCTGGTATGGACAGTAATTGACGGGTCAGGGGGCTTACACCTCCCCAAAGGTTCAGGGTGCCGGTAAACGCGGGTGAGTTTGAGGGCTGGGTGACGGCCGACGACCTATCGGGACTACCATCTTCGTCGGTATGCGTACCGTAAGTTAACACGGTCAGGTCCTCGAGAAGGGGGAATGAAAGGACGAGGTCGATGGTCTCCGGCGACAAGAGGGCAAAAGCCATATGGAGAGATTTCACGGCAGGTGAGAATGTGTGGAATGGGACGAGAGACAAGCTGTGGAGCGGGGTGAGAGAAAGGCCCGACCCGGTGCCGGGCGGTCCCAAACCGCCTAACCCTAAGTGCACGACGCGAGAGAACCCCCTGAGCCAACCGCCCTCTTCTGCATCCGCAGGTGTGACGCTATGGGTACAGCTAACGAAGAGGGACTCGGCGTAATGAGCGGGAGAGATCAAAGGATCTGGAAACGTCTCCTTCCACGATCGCAGGTTTTCCGAGGTGAGGAATTTTATGTCGGCGAAGAGGTACTTTCGGGTACGTGGGATCCATGATTTTGAGACGAGGCAACAATTCCTAAGCGCAGGTTTTGCGTCGTGTAGGAGATCGACGATGTGATCCAGTGTTTCCGCTGGGAGGCGGGGATCCGGCATGGTGGTTTTTGTTCAGGAGGTAAGGTTTGATCGACACCCCAAGATTTCTCCGCCCGCTTTCCTGTGTGGAGTTCTGGACGGATTTGAAATATTTTGGGTATGGAGTTCACGCAAAACCGTGTAGAATTCAAGATTTCGGCTTAGAAAAGCGTACGTTGCAGAGTACAGACAAATGTGGGTCATTCGACGACGTACCTTCACCCTCTTTATACGTTTCAAGAGCCCAGGGCCCGTGATTACGACTTTCCAAGACTTTTCTGAGAGATAGCTAAGGAACAGTGACACTTTCTTTATAGTTTTAGTTCCTGATGTGGGTTCCCGACAGCTATTCCGCCTTCCTGAGCGTCCACCCCAGCGTTGTCAGAGTGCACGACGTGCTTCTCTACCTTCGCGGGCAAACGAGGCCTGGACACCATCTTTGTGTGCCGCTCCCGCCGCGATCTGGCGGTATCAACCAGGGAAGAGGGAGAACGACGTGAGTGTGCAGCCAGATAGGTTGGAATCATGATGAACATGGTCCTCACCATGACCGACCCTAAACCCTGGTCCGCTCCATACCGTCCCATCATCCGATTTATCTGATGTACAGAGTGAGGCTGGTTAGGTAGAGAGGGGTCTGAGAGTGGTGTGCGGATGCGAGGGAGGGAATAACACACCAATGGACAACGAGGATAAGTAAATAACATGCTGCAGGCGCGTCGTGGTTCACGACGAACGCGTTGGCCCCATAGACACCTTTACGCAAACGTGTAGCACAGGTCGGACGCCAATCTCATCCACTCCAGGATTGGCAGGGATTGCGGTTTTGAAATTAGGGAGGGGCACGGAGGCAGTGACAAATCCAGCGTCAGTATGGGGGGCTCTCATGGGCAGAATGGTCATCGGGAGCGCAGAATCCATGATTATTGTCTACTCCTTGAACAAAGCGAGCCCCTTCATCGGGAAGGGTGGAGGGGACGGGGGAGTGACCAATGGAGAGCGGCGCGGCGCAACTTGGATGGTTGAAGACACGGAAGCAATCGAACAGCCTGCAGTTGACCCTCACGTACTCTGGGTTGTATCCCTTTACTCTCCTCCATCGTCAACCCCACGTCCTCGCGCCCACTCCTCGATGCCCATGTCCCGTCCTGCGCGACAGGCATCCGACTGCCCCCGAACTCCGTCATTCCAAACATGACATCTACCACTCCTCTTTTCCGACCTCCCGCCCTCGATTCAGACATCCACGCTGCCTTGACGCAAATCAATCGGGTCCAACTGCCTCATAGTAGGCTTTCTGGATGGTTGTTGAGAGATTTTGCTCCGGGCCTCGTCTGCCCTTACCTCTCCGTTCGTCGTCCTTCGTCTTGTTCCCCACCTTATTTCGTTCATAGTACTGAAACGGGGTTCTAGCCAAGCACCGCCCACTCCTCCACCGAGCCGAGTTTTCAACACTTCGCGCCGCATCGACTACCCAGGAAACAGCGTTAGTGACGATTGACCCGCGATGGGGGTGGAACTCGTTCCTCAAGCTCAAGTTCCGATTCCCTACGCCATTCCCAAGCCGTTATAACCGCATCTATACCAGCGACCGGTGAGGCTCCTGAATTCAAGCGCTGTTCTACAATCCTGATTATTAGCGAGAGGCTGGACAGTCGCATGGCATATGCGCGGTCGACCCCGGTGGGGGTGTCAGTATTGGACCTAACGCTACGAAACCAACAGTCTGCAAGGGAAGAGTCCGAGGGCCTGGCAAAACGTCGGACACCCACCCCTGAAGAAGCGTCTAACTAGAAATACCATGGCCGTCCTTGGAATCAAGTCCCGTCGTCTCGAATGCGCTCTCAACGTTTTGCTGGTTCGAGTTCGGTCAGCGGAGATCGAACTGCGTTGGGTAAGTGAGATTACTCCCTCCGTTTCTGGCCTCGGTGCTCAATTGTTGATTCTCTCCCAAGTTGTCGTGGTCTTGAGTAACCCATCCTAGTTGGTCATCGTGTTCAATATCAATAGCCGGTAGGCAGGACGTTGTATTAGTGAAGGACTACTCAACCTCACTCACGGATCGTGTCTCGTGGATGGAATATAGGTTGGAAAAGAATTTGCCGGGCTCCTTCCATGGTGGCTACTCATCTTTTCGCCCGCTGTTCTCTGGACGGCATTTTTACCACCATTTTCGGGATGCCCTCCGGATGGCGTCGGTTACGCCAACTATGACAATTCTACCAGTTTCGTCGTGACTTGATTTTCGCTCGCCACGCTAGCCTATGCTGGTAACAAACTCACTCCTGCTCGGGTCCACCATTTTTGCTTTGTTTACGAAATAAAGTGCTCCCTACCCCTTCTCCATCCTGCTTCTGCTGCCTGGCGCATGGGGTCCATCAACACAATGTCCCAACCCTCGGTTCTTCGGCAAAGGGGATCTCTACCCACACGTCAACAGGGCGGAATCAATCCTTAATAAGCCGCGGACTGATCCGGTTCGAGTACGGCGCCGCGGGCGGAACCTGACAGATCTTTCCCGGGTGTCTCTCAAATGGGTAGGGTGGGATGCGTAGCGTCTAACAGGGCTGTGCCGCCCGCCGCCACCAACACGGGGGAAACCGCTCTTTGGCCCTGGTTACTCGGCGAATCGACTCGAGTTTCGGACATTCAAGCATTCGAACCCTGTGTGTTGTTGATAGGGCCCAGCGGATGCAAGTACGAAATCAATCGAAACCGCTTACCGCGTGGCGACGGTCCGCTTGAAGTCATTTCCCAACTTCCCCTTCGAGTTCGATCTGTTTTTCAAATCAGTGCGCGAACGATTTGCACGACCATACAGTTTCTACAATACATATAGAACCCAAATGTTTGGGTATATCACCTCTCTAGTCCCCTCTTCTTCCCTCCCCGCCTACCCCTCCACCGACGGGAGTTAGCCTTCCTTCTGTCCGTCGGGTATAATGGAAAAGGAAAAGAGCTGTGAGTTGACCTTGCACACCTCGGCTCATAACGCGTGGCTGATGTTCGCGTGCTACGCGCAACCGCTTCGGGATCCCTAGCTCCCACTACCGCTGGGCACCTCATAGAGTTCAACGATGGAAAGGTCACCACAAGGGAAGCACGCCCAGACATCGACGAGTCGGCGTTGGTCAGGAAGATTGATCTCCACGTCGTTCCCGTCCTCTGTCTGCTATTCCTCTTCGCTTTCTTGGATCGCGTCAATATTGCCAACGCCGCCGTCTATGGAATGAGCAAGGACCTCGGGTTGGTCGCCAATCAGTACAACACTGCACTCACCATTTTGTAAGTGATCGGCACACCCCATGGCACGCTTTTGTGATCCTAATTCACCCTTTCACACGAAGCTTCCCGCCCTACATTCTGTTCGAAATTCCTGGCAATTTATTACTCAAGCGCTTCCGTCCCCATGTCTGGCGTGAGTTCAGGTCGTCGCTGATCTTCTCCAACCGTATGGGATGATAACTTGCGGTTTTTTCTCAGTCTCCGGGTGCATGTTTCTTTTCGGATGCATTAGCATTGGGCAGGGTTTCGTGAAGAGCTACTCCGGGCTCCTCGCTACCCGTTTCTTCCTGGGCTTGGCCGAGGCTAGCGTCTTTCCCGGATGCTTCTACCTCATTGCCATGTGAGTCTTCCGCCTCTCGCACCAGAGGTTCACCCATCCCGAGCTTTCTTTTCGTATAGGTGGTACAAACGCAGCGAGGCCCAGAAGCGTTTTACTTTCTTCTTCGGTTCTACGAGTCTCGGTGGCGCTTTCGGTGGTCTCTTGGCCTACGCAATCTCCAAGTTGGAGGGCAAGGCTGGATTGGCTAGTTGGCGATGGGTTTTCATCGTTGGTTCGTCCTGCTTTCCTCCCCCATGTTTGTGTATTAAATTGGTTCTGTGATTTCAGAGGGTCTCATGACCGTTGTATGCGCCACGGTCGTCTTTTTCCTCATCTCCGACTTCCCTGAGGAAGCCAAGTGGCTCTCGGAGGACGAGAAATCTTTCGTCAGAGCCAGGCTTGCTGAGGATATCGGAGATTCTCAGCTTGACGCCAAGACGACATGGAGGGATGTCCTCGGCGTCTTCAAAGATTTCAAAATCATCCTTGGCGGTCTCATGTACTTCGGTCTCGTCGTTCCTGGATACGGCTACGCCTACTTTGCCCCCGCCATCCTCCGATCCCTCGGCTACAGCGCCATCAAGACTCAACTCTATTCCGTCCCCCCCTGGGCCGCCACCTTCGTATTGAGCATGATCGTCGCCGCTGCTTCCGATTACTACAAGAGGAGGTTCATCTTCATCCTCCCGATGCTGCTCATCACCGTCATCGGGATAATCGTCCTCTTGAATGTCCACGAGAGCGTAAGCGTGCGGTATGGAGCGTTGTTCATGGTTGTTATGGGAGAGTACGCGGCTGCTCCCATTATCGTTTGTTGGTTCAGTGCCAATCGTGAGTCAATATTGATACCTTCCGATTCCGTCATCTGATATATCCTTGAACAGTCGGTGGACACTTGAGGCGCAGCGTTGGTACCGCCTTCCAGATTGGATTCGGCAACTGTGCTGGGACAATCGCCACCTTCACCTTCCTGGCCAAGGACGCCCCGAAATACGTCAAGGGTTATTCCCTCTCACTTGGATTCATCGGTCTATCCGCCATCTCTTGCACCCTCTACTTCCTCGCCCTCATGTCTGAGAACCGCAAGCGTGCAACGGGTATGGGTGAACACTCTGGGAAGAGCGAAGATGAGAGAGCAAAGCTGGGTGACTTGAACCCAGATTATCGCTACATGCTGTAAAACTCCCCACACTTTGAATGAATCCTCCGATGCTACATGTAAACATGCCTTTTCGCGGCGCGTTCCGGTACTCCCTAGTGTGAAAAACTAGCGTCATATCGTACGTCTTTCGGGTGCCATCGGATGGTCCGGGACGTTGTGTACAGCTCTTATTGACACTTAGGTGGCGACGAGGCCATCGGATACTACCCGTAACTGTATATTCTGCATTTAGGGGATCGTATGGTAACCTAACACGTAGTCAAACTTAACCGGATACTAACTAGAGAGCACTGAACTTGAATGATGATCGATGATCGACGGTCTTCCGTCATCCACTAGCCACCGGATCACGGACTTTGGACGCTGTGGCCGTACACCCAAGGGCAACGTGCCTTGTCAACCTATTAAAAAAAAAACGATCAGCGGCTTTTCCTTTTTCGACCATTCAAATATAATCTGGAATAGTGCTCTAGTAGGATGAAAACCGTCAGGAGGCTGTCGCCTCATTATTGCATCTCCATGGAACCTCTGCAACCATTTCAGTAACGTGTATCGGCGAGCCAGAAAGCGTTCGAACCTTTCCCACAAACCCTCCAAAAGTCGAATCGTCTGGTTCCCGAGCCTTAGCATCCGCCGCTCTCTCGTTGGGCACAGATTCGTGGGCGTGTGTAACGTCAAACATGACAAACCGTCTTCCTCTTGAGCGCCTTCCACCCGGGGTGATATAGGATCGCGGCGGAGCCTCCCGATTCTCACAAGTATGCCGTCGCCTGAGTGGGATCTCCCAAGAGAGACTTTCGATAGGTAGTGTCTAACGAACCACCAAGTCAATGCCGAGAGCCGTCGAGAACATCCACCCAACTCACCCCATCTGGAATTCCTGCTGGTTCCTCAGAATCCGACCTGTGGGGGTTTACCACACTCATCCCGAGGCCCCGGTAGCCCGGAGCATCGCAAGGGAGAGCTGAAAATTCGTGAGTAGGAGGACAGATACTACTTTCGCTCGGGTCACCTTTCAGCGGGTGTCTCCGCGATGATTGAGACGAGACTGTCCGAGGGGGGGATGATCCCTCACACTCATCCGCGCTCTCCTCCGCACTTTGTTCAGAGGTACGTGAGGGTAAATTTGATGGTAGGCCGACCACTGTCCGAGGTGTCCAAGAGCTTGAAACTCGCTCCAAGCATTGCAGTACCCGTCTAATGCTCGGACGATTACCTGGGTTCGGCTGCCAGCAACCATCCAAGACACTCCAGATGTCATCTGCGAACAACCCCCCTTCCTCTCCTTGGGGTTTCCCAGGGCGTTCGCCCTTGAGGATCCTCACAACAACGGCATAGCCGTGATACCGGTGAAATGGCGCTCGTCCGGCGAGAACTTCATACATCACCATTCCGAACGCGTAACAATCTGAGGGTTTCGTCTGACGGCCATCCTTGAGATCAAACCCCTCCGGATCAAAGAGTTCTGGACTCATCCACCGGTACGTTCCACCTTGCAGAAATGAGTTCGAGGATGTGATGTTCGAGACGTCTGGCGCGATTGTAAGTAAACCGAAGTCCGCCAGGCAGGCGCGACCGTCTTTATCGACAAGGATATTGGCCTTAACAGATGAAGCCTGTCAGGGATAGAGGGGATTGGCCAGGTTCCCGAAGACATACCCCCTTGAGATCACCGTGGATCATTCCCTGACCGTGCATATGGACCAAACCCCTCGCTGCATCTGCCAACTGCCGAAGTGATGTGATTGGCAACAGTCGCCGATGACACTGAGAGTTTGAATGGATAACTTACGAGTTCAAACCGATTCGCATGCGGATGCGTTGTCACAAACTGATTGAGGTTCCCGTGTTTCATCCACTCCGACACCATAGCAAACCGCCCTCCGGTCATTATCACCCCTAACAGAGGCAACACGTTCGGGTGCCTGAGGGATTTCTAGGTTATGACCTCCTTGTAGAACCTCTACAAACGCCACGTTAGGTCGTCAGCCGACATGTGAAGGGAATAGAAGTGACCCACGCTAGATATATCCCGCAAATCATCGGTGTCACGTATCCGCAACGCCTTGACCGCGACCTCCCGGCCGCGATGTTCGCGCTTTAGCACATCCGCGAACCCCCCGCGGTATAACACAGCATCCATTGTGTCCCCGTCCAACTCGAAATGCAGCGATCTTGGAAGTAAGGAGTGGCAAGCGCACATCTTGTATAACGATCTCACGCATTTCCTCTGGATTGCTGGTGCGAAATCGAGACTATCCAACGCCTAGCCGGCAGGGATTAGAGGGTTGAAACAGAGGTCAGTGAGCCAATTCTTCAACGATGGTATAGCGCGGTGGCATACCTCGCCTGTCACGTCGATGAAGGCTTGGGCGTCGCTCGGTTTGAGATATTCGACAATGTCGGCTACGTTCACGTTTGAGGCGATCGTTTCGATGACGGAAAAGAGTTCATCCTGAGGTACGGCGCGGCTGACCAAGCGTCGCAAAGCTTGTTTATCGGGGTCGGAGATGAGGGATTCAGAGACGTGGTTTGAATCCTCCGGGAGCAGTAGGCCACCTTCGTCGAGTGAGTATCCGTCGATACCACTGGAACCAGTGACCGCAGATCGCGCAGCATCTTGAACGAGACCAAGGTTTTCATCGGGGAATCGGGGTGCGAAGGAACTGGAGTCATTGGAATATCTATCACATTCACGTTAGCCTGGAGGTTCAACTATTTGCCGGTGTATAACACTGACGTATCCTATAATGTGCAGAGGGTCAGCAGGGAGCAACACGGATGTGGAAGACAGTAACGCACCACAACTGGAACAGGCGCTGGGGGTTCCGCGCCGACCGGCCGAACCACGTGTTGTTTTATTCCGTTCACCTCGAGGACTCCGCCACGCCCCAGTTCCCCCTGAGGTTGTTCGGAAACTGCAGGGCCTGTGGGCTGGGGACCACGTAGTATCTCCCATATCTCCGTCTGCCACGCGACAAGGCGTTCCTTGGTGGATCCGGGGTGATACTCCCGTACATCGCGGGGACAGTTCACCCGCTCACTCACCGCACACTCAATGTGGCGTACGATTCTGATATCACTCGTTATGGTCAGCGAGGAGGGTTGGGCTCGGATCACGCACCTTCTCAAATCCTCGATTTGCCCGCTACTGGGACAGTTCAAGTCATCCCCATCCTTCCCTTCAGTTACAGTTTTCAATACGTGGCACATTCGAACACAGTCTTTGGCCAATTCCACGAACGAATCCTCCTTTATCTCGTCCTAGTTGTGTCACCGATAAGTCTATCGGAGAATAGGAACAGAACGAGGAACCTCACTCGGACGAGACCCAGGATGGCGATAACAGACTCGAACACCTCCTTCAAAAGTGTAGTTTCGAAGGAGTCCTTGAAGGCAGCAATGGTTTCTATATCGGAGTCCAGCACTGTGGTTATCATTGACCGGTGCCCGACCACTGGAGGGTCGGAGGCGGCCATGATGCGGGGTGGGGGGTGATGGAGGGTCTGAGGTCTTCAGGGTGGGGGTCAAGCGTAGTTGGGCACGGGGCTCACACGCGGCCTACATGCTGCCCAAGAACCGCCCATCCCAGATAACGACGGCACCACGTGGTGGATTGACGCCGAACTGGCTTGATTCTCTACTAACGGTTCGAGTATCAGAGGAAAGGGAGGAGTGAGTTTGGGTGAGCTGCGAGGATAGATAGCGGCGAGTTGTTCTAGTTAGAATTTGGGATCACTATCTCGTGGCCGGTCGGTGCCAAGGACCATAATCCTAACAGGCATAGGGTCGGCTGCGACGAGGTCCAGGATTACCCGAATATCATAGGGTACTAGAAAGTGGTACCTATCGTCAGTATAGAGGGATCCAAGAACGGTTTGTAGATGCGAGGGAGGGGGTAACGACAACGAAGATCGGCTGAGATCACGCCCCAAGTGTGTTGCGATCGCAGGTGACCTCCAACACTCGATATCAGGGCTGATGGCTCTCTGTGCACACATCGCAGCAAGCCTCCAGGATCTTGAGAGGATGAGACACCGAACAGCAGACGTTCGGCCGGGTTCAAGAGGGGATCAGACACAAGGCTATGGGGAACCGTGAAAAGGAGATGGACCACGATCAACGCGACGGGTAGGGAAACACAGTTCGGGAGGCCGCTGGACTTTGAAATCCCGACAGATACAGATAAAACTATATTCACAAACAAGAGAGGACTGAGCGAGGGTGGACGGCGTAGAAACAATGCAGAGTGACACGCAACAGGCCTGGTGCAAAAGGGTAGATAGGAACCTGGGCAATTGACGGCCTCGAAGACGCCGGGAACAATCGATATCCTTTGGCCGTCCAAACACACACACAAATAACACAGGAGATACCACATTCTAGAAGAGAGCACGACAGTCTCCACTCCTATGGATGCCACGGCACTCTCGTTCAGCGCGATTACAGTGCCAAGTCAAGAATCGCGCTCTTTGTCGACCCTGGAAACAACCCTTCCACATATGATTCCAGGCTGAAGGTTCGACCCGTCGGCAGATACGCATTCGATGATGGTGATCAATTCTAAATTGTCACTTTGAACCTGGTACTGAGGACGACGGGTTGCGCTCATGAAATACTTCCGTAACTGAGCCCTCCGTCCACCACCCCTCTGGCATCCTTTCTCATCCATGTTATAGATGTTCTCAATAGGAATCCCCAACATGACGAGCTTCTCCTCCAACTCCTTGAAGTGGCGACGGACCTCCTCCTCGTTGAAAGATTGCGCTCGTTTTGGATCCAAGCCCGAAGGTTTACCCACAGTAAGTTCGGGGTGGCGCTCAAGAAAGCGGCGGACCCAATCGCGGTGCGGCGGCTTCTTCGCTCCTGTGATATCGCGGGCGATGTGACGGATCTGGGTGATCCCGATTGGACGTCCTTGGAGAGAATAGAGCTCGACCCAACTGCAGAGGACCACCTCCTGGATCGAGCTCAGGACCTGCTGGGAGGTGTGCGCGGCCCGTCGCTGCTGACGTCCTTTGAGACGACCAGTAATGGTCGTGTATGGAATTCCGTACTTCTCGAGCGCTCCCTTCCGATCAAGGGTCCCATCCTTAATCTCACGGAGTGCTTGTTGGAGGGTTTCTTCGGTGTAGGTGTACTTCACCCGTGCGCCTTTATCAGGGCCGGGGCGGCGCTTTTTGGGGAGTATTTTACTAGATTTTTGGCGCCTGGGAATGTATCTTGAGGTGCGAGACTGCGACTGGCGGGTTTTGGGCCGGTGATTACCCTGAAAGGAAGGGGCCATTGAATTGAATGTGGGCGGCTACGGTAGGCGGGATGGCCACGGCCGGATTCCGCGCGAGTGATCGAGAACCTCGGTTAATTTTCTGCACCAACTCCCACATACCCCGGTCTCTGCAGTGTACGTCGCGTCACTGGCGACTATATTT